>Ga0208390_1000022_pt1 | contig 42616 bp, 39 predicted proteins | sample Knorr_S7_td_Surf_FD_185594 | JGI IMG/M metagenome (GOLD analysis project Ga0208390, IMG submission 185594) | Marine microbial communities from Southern Atlantic Ocean transect - Knorr_S7_td_SurfaceA_ad_6m_LV_A (SPAdes) (version 2) | ecosystem: Environmental > Aquatic > Marine > Oceanic | place...
AAAAAAGGAAATCAAATCACCTACAAGAAAAATCTTGACGGAGAAGTTGTTATAACTAAGAGTAATTTTAAAAAGATGAATCAAATAGCATATCAAACTAATGGTTTTTTTATTGAAGGGATAAATACAGATAATGCTGTTAGAGAAGTTATTGAAATTCTTAAGGCAATGGATAAAAAAGAATTTGAATCAAAACAATATGTAAAGTTTAAAGATCAATTCCAATGGTTTTTATTAATTGGTCTGACGTTTATCACTTTAGATATTTTTCTTTTAAATAGGAAAACCGAATGGTTAAAAAAACTAAATCTTTTTAATGATGAGTAGGTTTATTTACATAACGATTGTTTTACATATGTTCTCTTTTTCCCAAGAAAAAAGCACTATCAAAAAGGCTGACAATTTTATATATGAAGGAAATACAGAATTTGACAACTCTAATAATATAAAAGCTGAGAAGAATTATAGGCGTGCATTAAGTACAGGAGTTAAAAAAAACACAGCAAATTATAACATTGCTAATGTATTACAGGAACAGGACTACTTGGATGAAGCTATAATTAACTATTTTGATGTTATTAGCGCCTCAAAAAGTAAAACCAATAAACATAAAAGCTACCACAATATTGGTAATGCGTTTATGAAAAATAAAAACTATAAAGCAGCTGTAGAGGCTTACAAAAATGCATTAAGAAATAACCCTGCTGATGATGAGTCAAGATATAATTATGCATTAGCAAAGAAAATGCTTGAGGATGAGCAAAACAAAAATGATGAGGAACCTCAGGACAAAGACCAAAAAGACAAAGACCAAAAAGACAAAGACCAACAGAACAAAGATGACAAAAAAAATAAGTCTGACAAGGAAGATGGGGAGGACGAATCAAAAGAAAATAATGACAGGCCCAATGAAAACCCTAAAAACTCAGAGACAGAAACTAAAGCATCTCCTACAGAGTTATCCAGTCAAGAAATTAAAAATTTGTTAGAGGCGATGAACAAGGAGGAAAATAAAGTCCAGAAAAAGGTCAAAGCAAGTAAAATTAAACCTGCATCAAATAAAAAAAGAAAAGATTGGTAATGAAATCAAGCCTTACATTTTTTTTGATTTTAAATTTATTTTTTAATCTTACTTATGCCCAAGTGACTTTTAAAGCTAATGTAAGTAAAAACGAATTAGGAATTAACGAAAGATTGAGAGTGGAATTTACAATGGATAAAGATGGCGATAATTTTACACCACCGTCTTTTGAAGGATTTAGAGTAGTAGCAGGTCCAAATCAATCGGTAAGCAATATGTTCGTAAATGGTAAGAGAACTTTTTCAAAAACATATACTTATTTTCTTTCTCCAATCAAAAAAGGCCCCATTGTTATAGAACAAGCCTCAATTGAATTCGACAGTAATATATATAAGACCACCCCAATAAATATTTTAGTAAAAAATGCAGTTAAATTACCAACCAATCCAAATGATCCAAATTATGTAGTAGCTGAAAATTTACATTTAGTGGCGGAACTTTCAAAAAATAAAGTTTATATAAATGAGCCTGTAAGGGTCATGTATAAATTATATTTTGCTGAAAACATTAGGCCTTCAGATGTTAATCCCATTGATGTCCCAAAATTTAAAGATTTCTGGTCTCAAAATGTTGAAACAAGAAGAACGATAGAGAAAGAACTTTACAAAGGAAAAATGTATAATTATGTGCTTTGGCAGCAAGCTGTATTATATCCGCAGCGTGCAGGGAAGCTTAAAATAGCACCACTAACTCTTGACATTCAAGTTGATGTTCCAACAAAGCGAAGAGACTTTTTTGGAAATCAAATATATACACAAGTTTCAAAAACTATAAGTACTAATCAAAGAGTTGTTAATGTTCAACCATTTCCGGAGCAAGGGAAGCCTTCTAATTTTTCAGGGGCTGTTGGTAAATTTAGTTTTGATTTAGTAACATCTAAAAGCTCATTAAATGCTACCGAATCTTTGCAGGCAACATTGAAAATATCAGGAAAAGGAAATTTAAAATTGTTTTCAATTCCTGAGCTAGTTACCCCAAAGTTTCTTGAAAGATATGATCCAGAATATTCAGATAATGTAAAAATAAGCTTATCTGGCATGAGTGGTTCAATCCAAAACACATATACTTTAATACCTCAATACAGAGGGAAATATCCAATACCACCTATTAATTTTTCATACTTTGACCCATCTTCAAAGACATATAAAAAAGTTAGTACCAAAGAGATATCTATTGATGTAATAAACGGGCCTATCCAAAATGAGAGAAAACAAAACTATTCTGGAAATAATATTAATAATGAAAATAATCAAACAACAATAGGCTCATTTGAATTTATTAAGCAAAAAACATCCTTTAGACCAATCTTAAAAAAGATATTTTTTAAAAGCAACTTGTTTTATTTTCTAATTATAATTCCATTTGTATTGATTTTATTTTTTATTCTATTTATAAAATTTAAGCCAAATCAAATTACTTCAAATCACAAAAAAACAGAAAAATTAATTAATTCATTTTTAGGGAAAGCCAAAAAAAATATAAACAAACCAAACCTGTTTTATGAATCACTTGAAATTGCTTTGATTAATTATTTGAAATATAAGTTAGACATTGAAACTAGCGAACTTGATAAGGAAAAAATAAAAGAGAAATTAATTAAAAGAAGTGTAGACAAAAAAGTTATTGATTTATTTATAACTATTTTGAAAAATTGTGAGTATGCAAGATATACCCCTAGTTCACAAACTAGTATGGAAAATGATTATAAAAGCTCAGTAAGAGCTATTCTGGAGTTAAATAAAGAAATTTAATAAATGTTTAAATTATTAAAATTTATAATAATATTTAACTGTTTTTATGCGGTTAGTCAATCGCCTGAAGAATTATTTCGTTATGCAAATAAGGCTTATAATGACGGTCAGTATGAAAGAGCGATAAAATATTATGACTCAATTATTTCAATCGGTCAACATTCACCCGAGCTTTATTTTAATCTTGCAAACTCACACTATAAATTAAACTCAATTGCGTTAAGTATTTTAAATTATGAGAAAGCACTTCTTTTAAATCCAAAAAACAAGTCAATTTTAAATAATTTACAATATTCAAAAAATATGATGCTTGATAATTTTACTATTTTGCCCCGAACTGATATCGAGTTGTTTTTTAATAGTGTTCTTAATTTCACTACTTCTGACGGATGGGCTTTTATATTTATTATTTCATTATGGTTTTTTGTGGTGTTATTATTTCTATTCATAAAAAGCTCGAAGCCCTTTTTAAAAAGAGTTTTATTTTTAAGCTCTGTATTTTTCTTAATTCTTTGTCTTACCACATTATTAAACGCAATTAGCAAGGAAAAATTTGAAAAAAATTCAATCAGTGCTATTGTAGCAATTAATTCAGAATCTTTCAGATCTGAGCCTAATATAAGATCTGAAGTTTTGCTTACCATTCATGAGGGCACAAAAGTCTTAATTGTTGAGGAGGTTGAGGACTGGGTTAATGTCAAGCTGATTAATGGTAATAGCGGCTGGGTATTAAAAAGAAATTTATATCCGATAATTTTTGCTAAATAGATTAATTTTTTAGTCTTTTATCGTTTATGATTTCAAAAATTGAATTTCCTAAATCTTGCAAGGGATAAAAGAAAATCGAGTTGTCAATAGTATTCTGTGGAACAAAGTTTATAAATGAGTTTATTTGAGCAGTCACCCAAACGATTATTGTACAAATAATTAACCATTTAAAAAAACCAAATAAACCACCAAGAACTCTGTTAATCCAACCAAGTAAAATAATTTTCGCAAGTTTTGTTAAAATTTTTCCAGCCCAAATAACAATAATTATTATTGTAATGAATGTTAATATAAATGACACAATTTTCAAATATTTCCAGTCAAAAAATATTTGGATTAGTTTTGTTGCCAGTGGTGAAAAATAAAAAGAACCTACTGCTCCAATAAAAAGGGCTACTGCTGAGGTTAGTTCAACAAAGAACCCGCTGAAAAGGCCTCTTATGAAGCCATAAAAAAGAAAACATGTAATCAATATGTCAACATAGTTTACTGACATAAAGCAAATGTAAGCATAGATTTTATTTTCAAATAAACTTTACATGTATTGTGTATTTTTGTAAAATGATTGATAAAATAAAAAACCATATAAACGAATTAAAGACTATTTCTTTTCAATCATTAGAAGAGCTAGAGGAGTTCAGAATAAAATTTTTAGGAAAAAAAGGACTTTTAACAATCTTTTTTTCTGAATTCCGAGAAATTCCTCAAGAACAAAAAAAAGAATATGGAAAAACATTAAATGAATTCAAATTAGCAGTTAAAGAAAAGTATGATAAATCAAAAATATCATTGTCAAAAAATGATAAAAAAAATATTTTTCAAGGTGATTTATCGAAACCAGGTCAACCAATAAATGTCGGTGCTCACCATCCTTTAAGTATTGTTAGAGATAAAGTAATAGATATTTTTAAAATGATAGGCTTTGAACTATCACATGGCCCTGATATTGAAGATGATTGGCACAATTTTTCGGCTTTAAACTTTCCTGAAGATCACCCAGCAAGAGAAATGCAGGACACCTTTTTCATTGAAACTAATCCCGATATTGTTTTAAGAACCCATACATCCACAGTGCAAATAAGACACATGCAGTCAAATGAACCACCAATAAGAATTCTATCACCAGGAAGAGTTTTTAGAAATGAGGCTGTTTCTGCTAGGTCTCATTGTGTTTTTCATCAAATTGAAGGCTTATATATTAACAAGAACGTTTCATTTGCTGACTTAAAACAAACATTAGCTTATTTTACTAAGTCCATGTTTGGCACTGCGAAAATTAGGCTTAGACCTTCATATTTTCCTTTTACTGAACCAAGCGCAGAAGTAGATGTTTATTGGGGGTTAAATTCCGAAACTGATTATAGAATTACTAAAGGAACAGGCTGGCTTGAAATTATGGGTTGTGGTATGGTCGACCCAAAAGTTATTTCTAATTGCGGGATTGATGCTGATGAGTTCACTGGCTTTGCTTTTGGTATTGGAGTAGAAAGATTGGCAATGCTATTGTATCAAATTGAAGACATTAGAATGTTTTATGAAAATGATGTTAGGTTTTTAAGTCAGTTCAAATTTTCTGATCGATAAAATTTTGTAAATAAACTTTCAATGGTTTTTCCTCATGAAGAACCTTATAAACTAAGTTAATTATTGGCGCATCGATTGAAGCAGAAGTAATTTTATTTTTAAAAAATTTAGAAGAATAATACCCCTCAGCAATCATTGTCATTTTATTTTTTGCTGCACTAACGCTTAACCCCTCTCCAATCATTATTCCTAATTTTCGGTTTCTGCTAAACGAAGAGTACGATGTAACCAATAAATCCCCTAAGTATACGGACTCGTTTATATCTCCATAATTCTCACTCATTACATGTATAATATTCTTCATTTCTTGATAACAAAATGAGAAAAAAGTACTAGTAAAATTATCCCCATAACCCAAGCCATTAACCATTCCAATAGCAATTGAATATATGTTTTTTAGGATACCCGTTAGTTCTATTCCAATTCGGTCTTCGGACAATTCAACTGAAATATATGAGCACGTTAGGTTTTCTTTTATTTTTTTACCTATTTTAAGTTCGGTGCACCCTAAAGTTAAAAAAGAAAGCTTTTTAATTGCAACTTCTTCTGCGTGACATGGCCCAGAAATTACTCCTAATTGATTAATTGGTATTTTATATTTTTTATTTAAATATTCAGTTACTAAAAAATGTTCAGGAACAATTCCTTTTATTCCTGAAAAAATAATTTTTTTTCTAATAGGAACACTTAGTCCTGTGAATGATTCCTCCAAATACTGTGAAGGAATTGCTAGTATAAAAACCTCACAATTATTCGCAATAAAATTGATGTCGTTATAAACGCTAATTTTTTCTAAATCAAGTTTAATACTTGTTAGGTATTTAGGGTTTTTACCGTTTTTTTTTATAAATTTTAAAACTCTGGGGTTTTTAACAAACCATAAAACTTCTGCATCATTTTCTGAAAATATTTTAACAAGTGCTGTTGCCCAACTTCCACTTCCAATCACACCAACTTTTGAGAATTTTGACATTTTAAATCAATGAAAATAGTATTAAATTTAAGCATATAAAACTTGTAATAAAAAGACGCAATATTTTTTTTTTACCATCTTTTTTCCTTATGTGTAAAACCCATCCAATAGAAATTGTAATTATCATTATTATATATAAATAATAATTTTCAATAATGAATATATAATAGAATGTTTCTAATATCGGTAGCAATTGAGTAAAAAATAAGTTTGAATCAGCAATTGATTCAAAAAACTCCATATTAGGAATTAAAAAATGAATTAATCCAATGTATGATAGAATCATAATGAAAAGAAGAATTCGCGAATCATTAATAATGTAATTCTTTTTTTTAAGAAGCTTTAGGCTAAATTTAAGTGTTGAAAAAATCAAAAAAAAAAGGAGCAAGAATTTCATTTTAGCTGAGAGTTTTTAACATTTCAAAAACTTCTTCAACGTATTCTATTCCGTCTTGAGAAGTTTCCTCTCTGCCCAACCTTACAATGACTATATCTTCATTTGGAAAAACAAAAACATATTGTCCCTTGTGACCTCTCATGCTGTAAAAAGATTTTTCATGATATTTGCCAATCCACCAACCGTATCCATAATTTTGTCCATTTTTTAACTGTGGGCTGGTAGATTTTTTCACGTATTTATCGCTAATAATTTGCTTCCCATTCCAAATTCCATTGTTTTTAAAAAGTAAAGCAAACCTTGTGAAATTTCTAGCACTAGAATTAAAACAGCAATATGATTTTTCGGTATTATTTTTATAACTATCCAATCGCCAGTTAGATTCTGATTCCACACCAAGAGGATTTAAAAAATACCTCCAAACTAACTCAGAAATATTTTCATCAGTAGCTGATTCGAGAACCAATGAAAGCAATTGTGTGCTTCCACTTTGATAATTAAATTTTTCACCAGGAGGGTTTATAATTGGAATGGTCTTCATCACTCTCTGGATATTTCTTGTTATATAAGTTCTGGGTGTGATTGTCAAGAGATTAAAATAGTCTTCCTTCCTTTTTAACCCAGAAGACATTTTTGCAAGATCTCCCACTGATACTTCTGGAGCGTAAGGCCCTTTCAGCCAAGGCAGGAAATCGATGACTTTTTGTTCATACCCTTGGATTTTTCCTTCTTCAATTGCTTTTTCAAGGCATGCTGAAACAATTGTTTTAACCATTGAAAAAGAATTTGTTTTGCTATTTTTTTCAAATCCTTCATAGTATTTTTCATGTAAAATTGAATCGTTTTTAATAATCAAAAAAGCAATTGTTCTGTTGAGATTATTTAGCTTTTTTAAACTACTAGTTTCTGAAATAAGATTATAATTGCTGTGAATTGGTAATGGAGTTGGGTTTTCACTTTTTGGAATTTCTCTAATATCAAAATGCTTGTAGTCTTCTATTCCTGCTGTAGTCCTACCAAGCTCAAGCGACTTGAGTCCTAATTCAAAAAGATAAACTTTTGGATATATGATTACACAAAATAGTGTTGAAATTATTACGTAAAAAATAATTTTTTTTATCATTCATTTTCTTTTAAAAACTTTACAGCTTCTTCTGCGAAATAGGTAATAATAATAGAAGCACCAGCTCTTTTGAATGACATTAATTGTTCTATTACCACATTTTTATAATTAATCCAGCCCATTTTTTCAGCAGATTTTATCATTGAATATTCGCCACTTACTTGATAGACTGCAATAGGCACATTTGTTTTGTTTGATAGTTCGTTTACTATATCTAAGTATGGTAGCCCAGGTTTCACCATTATAATATCAGCCCCCTCCTCAATATCTTGGAGAGCTTCATTGATTCCTTCTTTTTTATTTCTAAAATCCATTTGATAAGTTTTTTTATCTCCAAAGCTAGGGTTTGAATCCAAGACATTTCTAAAGGGTCCATAGAATGAAGATGCAAATTTTACTGAATAACTCATGATTACTGTATCAACAAAATTATTTTTTTCAAGAATTTTTCTAATGCAATAAACTCTGCCGTCCATCATATCACTTGGAGCAATAATGTCAGCTCCATTCTTTGCATAACTTAGAGCAATTTCTGCTAAAACATTATTGGTCCTGTCATTAATAATTTTTTTATTTTCAACAATCCCGTCGTGACCATAAATTGAATATGGATCAAGCGCTAGGTCTGCACATAATATTAGATTGGGGATATTTTTTTTTATTTGACGAATTGCTTTTTGCATTAAACCATTCTCATTCAAGGCAGATTCTCCAGAATTATCTTTTAGCTTTTGGTCTATTTTTGCAAATAATAAAATTCCCGGTATGCCCATATCATACAGCTTTTTTGCTTTTTTTAAAGCCAAATCAACACTATATCTGTATACTCCTGGCATAGAATCCACACTTTCCTTTATGTTACTGCCATCAATTAAAAATAATGGAGCTAATAAATCACTGATAGAGAGTGTAGATTCACTTACTAACTCACGCAACGCGGCTGTTGTTCTTAATCTTCTATTTCTTTTTAAGGGATACATTCTAAATCCAATTTAAAGGTTCTTTTAATAATTTAACTAATTTCTCTTCTTCAGAATTTTTTTTGGGATTGTAATTATAAACCCATTTTACTTTAGGAGGAAGACTAATTAATATACTTTCAATTCTGCCATTTGTTCTTAAACCAAACAATGTGCCTTTGTCATGAACTAAATTAAATTCAACGTACCTTCCGCGCCTAATTTTTTGCCACTCTCGGTTTTTATGGCTAAAGTTTAAATCTTTTCTTTTATCGATAATTGGAATATACGCATCCATCAAGGCATTACCTATTTCAACAACAAATGAATACCAATCTTCAATGCTCATAGTTGAGTTTTCTCTGCAATAGTCAAAAAACAAGCCTCCCACACCCCGAGCTTCGTTGCGATGATGGTTCCAAAAATATTCATCACATTTTTTTTTGAATGTTGTGTAAAAAGTTGAATTATAATTATCACATATTTTTTTGCATACACTGTGAAAATGAATACAGTCATCTTTAAAAATATAAAATGGGGTTAAATCCATACCTCCACCAAACCATTTATCCACAATATTATTATCGTCGTCGTATAATTCAAAATATCTCAAATTAGCATGAAATATTGGCGCCATAGGATTTTTTGGATGAATAATTATACTTATTCCACATGCAAAAAAATTTTCAAATTTAGTTTTGAGTTGATTTTTAGCAGATTTAGTTAGTTTACCATACACTTCAGAAGTATTTACTCCACCTTTTTCAAAAACTAAACCATTTTCAATAACACAAGTTATTCCTCCGCCCCCTTCTTTTCTAAACCATTTTTCAGTCGTAAAATCATTTTTTTTCTCTAACTCACACAGTCTGCTTGTGATTTGTTTTTGAAGATTTTTGATAAATGAATTAAATTTTTCTCTCATTTATTAAACTGAATAGTTTTTAACAGCATTAACGAACGCTTTTGCATTATCAACAGGCACATTTGGTAAAATACCATGTCCAAGATTAACAACATATTTTTGTATACCGAACTCCGCAATCATTTTTTTTGTTAATTTTTCAATCTCTTTTGGGGTAGACATTAATCTAGAGGGATCTAAATTCCCTTGTAATGTTACTTTTCCACCAGTTAAATACCTGGCATTTCTTGCAGAACACGTCCAATCAATACCTAAAGCATCAACCCCTGATTTAGCCATTAACGGCAAAGCAAACCAACAACCTTTTGAAAATGAAATTATTTTGGTTTTGCTTTTTAAAGAATCTATTATTTTTTGATTGTAATGCCAAGAAAATTTTTGGTAGTCATCCTCTGAGAGTAGCCCTCCCCATGAGTCAAAAAGCTGAATAACATTTACACCGGCTTTTACTTTTGATTTTAAATATTTAATTGTTGTAGTTGTGATTTTTTCTAATAACATGTGTGCAGCCTCTGGCTGTGAAAAACAAAAAGACTTAGCAATATCGAAGTTTTTTGAACCTTGGCCTTGAACCATATAACAAAGTACGGTCCATGGAGACCCAGCAAAACCTATAAGAGGCACTCGGTTGTCAATCATTTGTTTTGAAAGTCTTATAGCTTCAAAAACATAGTTTAGATTATCATCAACATCAGGAATAACAATTTTTTCTATTTGTTTCGCCTCTCTAATAGGTTTTGGTATAAATGGACCTAATTCTTTTCTCATTTCTACATCTACTCCCATTGCTTGCGGTACTACAAGGATATCAGAAAAAAGAATTGCAGCATCGGTCCCAATTTGTTCTATTGGCATTAAAGTAATTTTAGCAGCAAGTTCTGGTGTTTTGCAACGAGTAAAAAAATCGTATTTTTCTTTTAGTTTCATAAAATCAGGTAAATACCTTCCAGCTTGTCTCATCATCCAGACAGGAGGCCTCGAAACGTTATCTCCGTTTAATGCGTCTAGTAAAAGTCTATTTTTTATCACTCTTTAAAAAATTTAATGGTTTTTATAATAAGGTTTTCAATTGATGGATTTTTGATATGAACAATTTCTTTTGTTTTTTTTTTAATTGAATTTGAAGTAGTTTTTCCAATACAAAAACAAATTAAATCATCCATTTTGTTCATGGCCTCATAGCTTTTTACAGCACTAGGACTAAAAAATAATACAGCATCAGGCTGATATAAAATTTTTCTTTTCAAAATTTTTGTTTGGTAAACAATTAATTCAGAAAATTTTTTATTCCATTTTTTCATTTTTTCCGAAAAAATAGGTAATCTTAAATTTCCACAAAAATGTAAAAAATCGTCATTTTTGCTGTTTTTTTGAATAAAAATGAGCAATTTTTGCATGTTTTTGGCTGATTTTACGCATTTTATGCCATTTTTCAAAAGTAGCTTTTCCGTAGATTTTCCGACGCAGAAAATAGATGAATTCTTTAACCATTTGACTTCTTTTATAACAATTTTAGCAGCGTTAAGACTGCTGAAAACAACGTTTTTATATGGCTTTGGAATATCAAATATTACTTTTTCAATTGAAATAGCATCATATTCACTGTAGTTAAAACCTTCACTTTTGATTTTCATTTTATGTTTTTTTGAGAGCTTTTTCGTTGATAGAATTTTTACTTTACTCATTTAATTATTTTTAAAGCACCTTTTTTTATAATTTCCTTTGCAGCTATTATTCCAACATGAAGTGTTTCAATATTGAATTCTTTTTCTATTTCGATTTGCATATGTCCGTCCTTTTCAGTCACACACCCCTTAAAAAGTATTTTGTTACCAACTATTTTTGATATTGCTCCAATTGGCGAGTTACATCCACCCTCTAAACTTTTCATAAACTCTCTTTCATGTTTAACACATAAGCTTGTTGCATTATGATTTAATTTTTTTAATTCATTGATTAATTTTGTTTCGGACTCAAGCGCACTTACAACTATTGCTCCTTGTGCTGGTGCCGGGACCATCCAGTTAAGTACTTCACAATTTTTTCCAAATAAATTCAGTCTTTCTAATCCAGCTTTAGCTAATATTATTCCATCAATTTCTAAATCGTCAAGTTTTTTTAATCTTGTGGGCACATTACCTCTCAAGTTTTTTGTTGTATGTGTAGGATATTTATGTAACCATTGTGATTTTCTTCTTACACTTCCTGTTCCTACAATTATGTTTTTTTTATAATTATTTTTAGAATCTTTTTTTACGAACACATCTTGATATGGGCCTCTTTCTGGCATAAATACATTAACTATCCCATCAGGAAGATTTGTTGGCACGTCTTTCATGCTATGAACTGCAATCGATATATCTTTATTAATTAGTGCATTATCTAGTTCCGTAGTAAAAATTCCTTGTGTTCCAAGTTCGTGCAAGGGAAGTTCCATATCAATTTTTGAATCGATAAGAACTAATTCACTCTTAATTCCTAATGAGTGTATTATGTTTTGAACATATTTGGCCTGCCAAACAGCAAGAGCGCTACTTCGTGTACCTATGCGGATGAAATTATTCATTCAACGAAAAATCGAATAGGGTTTGAAATGCTTTAATACTTTTACTAGGGTTTTTACTTTCTTTAAAATGTAGTGCAAGTTTATTTGTCAATTTTTGTATAATTTTTTCAGAAACAGCAGATGCATGGCTTGAATTTAAAGAAGGGTTTTTTTTGACATACTGTTTAAGTTCCTCTTTTTGAATTTCTAATAAATAATTTTTAAGGGCTAGAATATTTGGTGTATATGTTCGGGATAAAATCCACTTTTCAAATTCATAAATTATTTCATTTATTATTTTAACAGCTTTTGGAATTTCAAAAATTCTGGATTCCATAGTTTTATTTGCCATTTTAGAAAGTTCGTCAAGGTGAATCAAATTAACATTGGGTAAATCTTCAACATTTACATTAACGTTTTTTGGAATCGAAAGATCTAGTATTAGCAATGGTTTTTCAGAGTGAATCAAAGATTTTGTAATCGTAGGTTTATCTGCACCCGTAGCAACTATTAAAACATCGCATGTTCTTATTTCAGAAGTTAAAGAAGAAAAATCTTTCACGTCGATAGAATGTTTACTTGCCAATTTTTCAGCTTTTTCTATTGTTCTGTTGATTAAAGTAATTTCTACATTTTTTAGATGTTTTACCAAATTATCACATGTATTTCGTCCAATTTTACCTAAACCGAAAAGAAGAATTTTTTTATTAGTAAGATTTTCAATGTTATCTAAAATGTAACGAACTGAAACGTAAGATATTGATGTTGCTCCCGAAGATAGGTCAGTTTCGTTTTTAATTCTTTTACTTGCTTGAAGCACATAGTTCAACATTCTTTCCATAAAAGGGCTAAGAAGGGAATTGGCTTTCGAAAAATTAAAACTCTTTTTTAATTGAGCAATAATTTCAAAATCCCCTAATATTTGACTATCCAAACCGGTACCAACTTTGAATAAATGTTTAACCGCAGAATCACCAGACCAAACCTTTCCAACTCTTTCAAATTCCTCAAAAGAACCTTCTGTGTGCATACAAAATAGGTTAATTAGAAAACTTGGATTTTCAATTTCGGAATAAATTTCAGTTCTATTGCATGTGGAGTTGACAACTATTGATTTTATACCACTAGCTTTCGCTTCATTTAATAACTTAAGTGCAGTTTTGGAACTTAAATTAAATTTCCCTCTAAGTTTTGCATCAGCTTTTTTATAACTAACTCCGACGCAATGAAAAATATCCTTTACAGGCATATATTATTATAATGGCACAAAAATAAACTACTAAAAAATTAAAAAACAACGGAAAAAGTACTTTTTCTATGGCTATTCGTGTATATTTGCAAACTAATTTTTCTTATGCCATAAGAATATAAATTGTTTAATTAAAGATAAACACCTATTTAGAATGATTCTAAAAAACAACGGATTAAGTCCTATTATAAACCAAGAAATTGAAGAAGGGTTTTTTATTTTAACCTATGAAAATTTTACAGAAACCAATCTTAAAATATATAGGAACGTTGATTCAAACCTAATTCAATTTCATTTCTGTTACAAAGGCGACTCAGTATTATATTTTAACAATGGGTCATACAGTCTTGCAAATTCTGAGGAAAATGTGTTATTACTATACAACCCTCAACGAGAATTACCAATGGAAATTGCCCTTGCCCCTGATACTCAAACAATTACAGTTTTAATATCTATAAAAAAATTACATAGTTTAATTTCTCAAGAGGCCGAACAAATCAGTTTTTTATCTGATGAAAATATTGATAAGAAATATTACAAAGAAAATGTAATCACTGCTTCAATGGCTGTAGTTTTAAGTCAAATTTTGAAGCACCAAAAAGATTCTTCGCTCAGCATGCTTTATTTAAAAGGTAAAGCTTATGAGCTCCTTAGTTTATATTTTATTCCATCTGAGGCGAGTAACTTGTCCGAATGCCCATTTTTAGTGGATGAAGATAATGTACGAAGAATCCGTAACGCAAAGCAAATTTTACTATCAAATATTTCTCACCCACCGACTTTATTTCAGCTCGCTAACGAAGTTGGAATTAGTGTAAAAAAATTAAAAGAAGGATTTAAGAAATTATATGGCTCTACTGTTTATCAGTTTGTTATGACAAACAAAATGGATTATGCACGAAAACTTCTAGGTACTGGTTCATATAATGTTAATGAGGTTGCTTTAAAACTTGGCTACAGCAACTCAAGTCATTTTATAGAAGCTTTCAAAAAGAAAATTGGAACAACACCAAAAAAATATTTATTGTCTGTTACTTAATTTATTGATGTTATGAAAGGTGTTTTATTAGTTAATTTAGGTTCTCCAAAAAGTCCAACGCCCAAGGATTTAAAGCCTTATTTAGAGGAATTTTTGATGGATGAGCGAGTAATTGATTTTCCAAAATGGCTTAGAACAATTTTAGTTAAAGGAATTATATTAAAAACACGCCCAAGGCGATCGGCAAAAGCATACAAAAAAATATGGTGGAAGGAAGGTTCTCCTTTAATTGTTTTGTCAAAGAAACTGCGTTCAATTATTGAAGAAAACTCCTCTATTCCAATTTCACTTTCCATGCGTTATGGAAATCCATCAATATTTGAAGGTCTTAAAGAGCTAAATGAAAAGGGCATAAATGAGATTTTCATCGTTCCGCTTTATCCACAATTTGCAATGGCAACTACTGAAACTATAAATGTACTAGCCGAAAAAATAAGAAAGGAAAGCTTTTCTCACATGAAGTTTACAACTTTGCAACCATTTTATAATAATGTAGACTATATTAAGGCACTAACAAATTCAATTACAGAGTTCTTGGATGGAAAAAAGTGGGAACATATTATTTTTTCATATCATGGAATTCCAGAGAGACATATAAGAAAATCAGACATAACATCATCACACTGTAAAATAGACGAAAAATGTTGTTCTTCTAGTTCAAAAGCTCATCAGTTTTGTTATAGGCATCAATGCTATGAAACCACTAGAAATGTGGCAAAACTTATGAATTTAAAGCCAGAAAACTATACAACAACTTTTCAATCAAGACTTCCATTAGACAAATGGTTGAGGCCTTATACTGACAAAACAATAGAATCATTTGCAAAAAATGGAACAAAAAACCTTGCTGTTGTAACACCTGCTTTTGTTTCAGATTGCTTGGAAACACTTGAAGAAATAGGGATGGAAGCTAAAGAAGATTTTAAAAAAAACGGAGGAAACGAGCTTCACGTAATTCCATGTTTAAATGTTAGGGAAGATTGGGTAAATACATTAGTAAATTGGATTGAGTATTGGCATAAAACCCCCAAAAATTAAACTATATGATAGAGCTTTATAATTATATAAAGGCCTTGCATTTGATTTTTATCGTTACATATTTTGCGGGATTATTTTATGTCCCGAGACTAATGATGTATTTTGTTGAGGCATCTATGCTTTCGAAAAATGAATCTAAAGTTCTTATGCCCCGACTAAAAATTATGATGAACAGGCTATGGAAAATTATTACAGTACCATCAGCAATTTTGACTTTAGTTTTTGGTCTATGGTTATTAATCCTTATGCCCGCCTTAATTACCCAAACATGGATGATTTTAAAGTTATTTTTTATTTTTTTACTTGTATTATACCACATAAAAACCAATTTGATTTATATAGATATCATGAATGATAGAATTAAGTATTCTGCTAATTTTTTTCGTTATTGGAACGAAGGAGCAACATTGATTCTTTTCTCCATAGTTTTCTTAGCTACGTTAAAAAACAGTTTTAGCTGGGTATTTGGATTCGTTGGCATAATTTTATTATCCATATTATTAATTGCCGGCATAAAGATTTATAAAAACTCCAGAAAATAAATAAATAACATGAAGACTTTATCTCTTCGTTCTCAAATTTTTATTTCACTTATTTTCTTAGTGCTGTTATCCTCTGTTCTAATCGCAACTGTTTCAATATTTCAATATAATGAGCAATCAAAAAATTACCATCAAATGCGGCTAGAAAGAAAAGAAAGTCAATTAAAAAAAGCGCTGAATTATGTTTTTAAGAACTCAAACAACGAATTATTTAATGAAAACTTTTACGAAAATATTCAAGAATTTTTAAGACCTGCATCTGACATTTTAAATATTGATTTCTATTTGTATGATTTAGAAGGAAATTTGTTGACACCATTTAGTGACATCAAATTTTCTAGGCTTAAAATACCCAAAGACATTATAGAATCTTTAGAAAACTCTCCAACAATTACTTTCATAGATATCCAAAACAATAAAGGTGAGAGAATTAGGTCTTCATATTCATATATTTTTTTAGACGGAATCAAAACTCCATTTGCAATTTTAAACGTACCTTATTATGACGATGATTCTTTAATAGCTGTTGAGCTCAATTTATTTAGAACAAGGTTAATTCAAGGCTATGCATTTTTAATTATTGTTGCTATAATCATAGCTTTTTTAATTTCTTCGTATGTGACAAGATCATTGATTGAAGTTGGTGAAAAACTAAATCAGACAAATTTTTTAGATAAAAATTCAAAAATTCAAACAAAAAAAACTAGTAAAGAAATTACAAACATAATTACTGCGTATAATAAGATGGTAGATAAACTTGAGGAAAGCGCTATAATGCTTGCAAAATCACAACGAGAAGCAGCATGGAGAGAAATGGCAAAACAAGTAGCACACGAAATTAAAAATCCTTTAACTCCAATGCGTTTAAGTATTCAACATTTTGAAAAACAAATAGAAAGGGGCAATTTAAATCTTAAAGACGATTTCTCGGACTTTACAAATACTTTGATGCAACAAATAGACACCATGAGCTCAATAGCATCATCATTTTCTGAGTTCGCTACAATGCCATTGGCAAAATCAGAAAAAATTAACATTACTAATGTTTTAAAAAGTGCACTAGAGCTTTATAAAGAGAATCGTATAAAATTTAATTATGAAGAAATTGATCTATTTTGTGAAATTGATAAAACCCAGCTAGTTCGAATAGTAAATAACTTAATAAGTAATTCGATTAACGCTTGTAAAGGTCTAAATAAGCCTGTAATCTCAGCAAATTTAAAATATGATTCTAAATGGATTTATTTTAATGTTGTTGACAATGGATGTGGTGTAGATAAAAGTTTAGAAGAAAAAATATTTGAGCCAACTTTTACCACGAGCACTAGTGGGATGGGACTAGGACTTAGTATGGTAAAATCGATTGTTACAGCCTATGGAGGAAACGTTGGTTTTAGCTCAGTACCATTTAAAAAAACTAGTTTTCAGATTAAACTTATTAGGTTGACTTAAGTTTCAATAGCGCTAAAAATTTTATTTTCTATTTTATTTAAAATTATTTTGAAGTCCTTGTTTTTAAATTTTATTGGTTTATGAACTTTTAATTTGACTTTTGTTCCCATTGAAAGCGGAAACAAACCATTTTTATTTATTTTCCAAGAATTATTAATGGTAATTCCCAGCAAATATGCATTAGGCATAGACTCCATAAGTTTTGTTATGCCACCGTGTTTAAATTTTTTTGGTTTACTGCTTTTACTTCTTGTTCCTTCAGGAAATATAACAACACTTCTGTTTAGTTTTGAAAGTGTAATTCCTAAATTTTTAATTTTTTCGATGCTTTCTTCATTATTTGATCTGTCAATAAGAATCGAACCACCATTTCTTAAATTAAATGATATACTTGGAATACCTCTTCCTAAACTTTTTTTACTAATAAATTTAGGGTGTAATGATCTCAAGAACCAAATAATTGGAGGTATATCATACTCACTTTGATGGTTTGATACAATTATATATGACTGGTTTTTTTTTAGAAAACTTGTATCAGAAACATCAAACGTCGTTCCTAGGATTTTAAGACTTAAAATGATTATAAGATTTAATGTATCAACACATTTTTTGTGAAGACCATATCCAAACACAAGACAAATTCTTTGAATAATATCAAAAAGCACAAGTGAGGAAAAAAAAATAAAATAAAATGAAAAACTTAAAAGGTACTCAAAAATTTTATTCAACCTAAACTAACAATGTGTATTATATGCATTAATTAAATTATCAGCAATCATTGATGAATTTCTTCCCTCAATATGATGACGCTCTAACATATGAACAAGTTCACCATCTTTAAATAGCCCAATGCTTGGAGAAGATGGAGGAAATGGAACCATCTGATTACGAGCCTCAGCAGTGGCCTCTTTATCAACTCCTGCAAAAACTGTTATCAAATTATCAGGTTTTCTTTCATTTTTTAATGAAAGTTTTGCACCTGGTCTTGCATTGGCAGCTGCGCATCCACATACGGAATTTACCATTATCAAGGTGGTACCAGGTAACTTCAAAGCCTCCTTAACACTCTCAGCGTCAAAGCATTCTTTGAATCCAACTGAACTCAATTCTTCACGCATGGGTTTTATTATTTCTGGGGGATACATTTATTTTTTTTTGTAAATATAACCAAGCTATTTTATTTTTTAAAAATACAATCAATCTTATTAAACTTGTATTCATGTTTATTAACTATTTTAGAATAATATTACATTAAGTTTATGAGTGTTAGCAAAACAAAACAATTCAGATATGACAACGCTTACATGAGAATGGCTTTTGAGTGGGCCAAGCTTTCACATTGCAAAAGAAAACAAGTTGGTGCACTAATTGTAAAAAACAGAATGATTATTTCCGATGGTTATAATGGGACTCCAACTGGCTTTGAAAATGAGTGTGAAGATGATAATCATTTTACCAAATGGTATGTACTCCATGCCGAAGCAAACGCTATACTCAAGGTCGCGTCATCAAGTCAGTCTTGTGAGGGAGCTACACTTTATATAACACTTTCCCCGTGTAGAGAGTGTAGTAAGCTTATATATCAATCAGGCATAAAGAGACTAGTTTATTCAAAAAAATATAAAGATGAATCCGGATTGAAATTTTTAAAGAAATCGGGAATTGAGATAGTTCAACTTACTTAACTTTTTTAATCTTTTCTTTAATCCTTCTAGCTACATCAAGAATAAATAATAAAATAAGAGCACATAAACTAGCAATAGCACCTGCTGAAGCAGCAAAACTATTGGCATTAAAAGGATCTTTAATGTTAATATGTAAAAGGTTAAATATGAATAAAAAAACAGCTATAATAGCAAATGCATAAATGTACTTTTTCATAAAGTATATGATTTAATTCTCAAATATATACTATTTTAGGCACGTCAAGTTTGAATTTTATATGATAAAAGTTGGTAAAAAACTAGTTTCTGAAGATATATTAAACCAATCCTTTTTTTGTCATTTAAATTCTTGTAAAGGTTCATGTTGCGTCAAGGGAGAGAGTGGAGCTCCATTAGAAAAAAGCGAAGTAGATTTTTTGGTTAATAACATAGAAAAAATTAAACCATTTTTGACTTCTAAGGGGAAAAAATCTATACAACAAAATGGTGTATCAACCACCACTTCGGACGGAAATTTTGAAACTACCTTGATTGATGGTGGTGCTTGTTCTTTTATAAGTTTTAATTCTAGTTCTAGAATTACTTCTTGTGGAATAGAGAAAGCATATTCAGAGGGTGTTATTGATTTTAAAAAACCAATTTCATGTCATCTATATCCAATTAGGACAAAGCCAGTTGGGGGTTTTGAAATATTAAATTATCATAATTGGCCAATCTGTAGTCCAGCTCTCAAAAATGGTAATTCCAATAAAACCCCAATGTATAAATTTCTAGAATCAGCATTGATTAGAAAATTTGGAAAACAATGGTATTATGATTTAGTTGACAAAGCAAAAAAAATTAATGTCAATAAATAATCATGAATTTTTCTCTTCTTAAGAAATTTTTAATTATTTGAATATCAATATTTTGAAAAAAAATCTTTTTGTAAGAAAACACTTAGTTGTTGTTAAAAACTAAAACTCATTGTGGAAAAGTATGACTTTTTTTTCTCCCATATTTTTGAAACATTTGTATAGATTTTATAATCCCATAATTTAATTTTAAAAACTATGTCAAATTTAGCGGAACCCATTTTGTCTGAAAATAAAAATAGATTTGTAATTTTTCCAATAGAACATCATGATATTTGGGAATGGTATAAAAAACAAGAAGCATGTTTTTGGACGGCGGAGGAAATTGATTTGCATCAAGATTTAACAGATTGGAATAATAAGTTAAACGACGATGAAAAATATTTTATCAAACATATTTTAGCATTTTTTGCTGCGTCGGATGGTATTGTTAATGAAAACCTGGCTGAAAACTTTGTCAATGAGGTTCAGTTTAGCGAGGTTAAGTTCTTTTATGGTTTTCAAATAATGATGGAAAATATTCATTCTGAAACTTATTCTCTTCTTATAGATACTTATGTAAAAGATGAAGTTGAAAAGTCTAAATTGTTTCACGCGATTGAAGTTTTTCCTGCCATTAAGAAAAAGGCGGAGTGGGCATTAAAGTGGGTTGAGTCTGATTCTTTTGCGGAAAGGTTAATAGCGTTTGCAGCAGTTGAGGGTATTTTCTTTTCGGGGGCTTTCTGTTCCATATTTTGGTTAAAAAAGAGAGGTTTAATGCCGGGGCTAACATTTTCAAATGAATTAATTTCAAGAGATGAGGGAATGCACTGTGATTTTGCGGTCCATTTACATAACAACCATTTAGTAAATAAAGTTCCACCAGATCGAATACGTGAAATTATAATTGACGCTTTAAATATTGAAAGAGAATTTATAACAGAATCGCTGCCCGTTAGCCTAATCGGGATGAATGCAAAGTTAATGACCCAATATTTAGAGTTTGTAACTGACAGGCTTTTAGTCGAACTCAATCTAGAAAAAGAATTTAATGTTTCAAATCCTTTTGATTTTATGGATATGATATCCCTTCAAGGTAAAACTAATTTCTTTGAGAAAAGAGTTTCTGAATATCAAAAAGCAGGGGTTATGAATCAGGACAAAGAGGAAACAGAAAAATATTCTTTCGGGGATGATTTTTAAATATTAACAATTGTTTTGCTAGAATTTCAATAACCAATCTAGCTTAACAATTAACTACATTATAACGTGTATGTATTAAAAAGAGATGGGCGAAAAGAGCCCATGATGTTTGATAAAATTACGGCAAGAGTTCGTAAACTATGTTATGGTTTAAATGAACTTGTTGATCCGGTGAAGGTTGCAATGCGCGTAATTGAGGGCCTTTATGATGGAGTTTCAACTTCCGAGCTTGATAGCTTGGCTGCTGAAATTTCTGCTACAATGACAACAACGCACCCGGATTATGCCCAACTTGCAGCAAGAATTTCCGTTTCAAATCTCCACAAGAACACAAGAAAATCTTTTTCGCAAACAATGAATGAACTGTATAATTATGTAAATCCAAGAACTGAAAAAAAATCATCTTTGATATCTGATGAAATTTTTAAAGTTATAAACGAAAATGCAGAGCTACTGGATTCAACTATTATATATAACAGAGATTTTGGATACGATTATTTTGGATTTAAAACTTTAGAAAGATCTTACCTTTTGAAGATTAACGGTAATGTTGCTGAAAGACCTCAACACATGTTGATGAGGGTCTCTGTGGGGATTCATCCTGACGATATCGAAGCTGCAATTGAAACTTACCACTTAATGTCAAAAAAGTATTTTACACATGCAACTCCAACACTCTTTAATTCTGGAACACCAAAACCGCAATTATCATCATGTTTTTTGCTTTCAATGCAGGATGATAGTATTGAAGGAATTTATGATACATTAAAACAAACGGCTAAAATTTCACAATCTGCAGGCGGGATTGGGCTCTCAATACATAATGTTAGGGCTACGGGCTCATATATTGCAGGAACAAATGGAACATCTAATGGAATTGTTCCAATGTTAAGAGTCTATAATGATACTGCAAGGTATGTCGACCAAGGTGGAGGTAAAAGAAAAGGTTCTTTTGCAATATATGTTGAGCCTTGGCATGCAGATATTTTTGATTTTTTAGAATTGAAAAAAAACCATGGCAAAGAAGAAATGCGAGCAAGAGACTTGTTTTACGCCATGTGGATTCCTGACTTGTTTATGAAAAGAGTTGAAGAAAATGGAAAGTGGACGTTAATGTGCCCAAACGAATGCCCGGGCCTCTACGATTGTCACAGCGATAAATTTGATAAGCTTTACGTTAAATATGAGAAGGAAGGTAAAGGAAGAAAAACCATAAATGCTCGTGAGCTTTGGGAAAAAATCCTGGAATCACAGATAGAGACAGGAACCCCTTATATGCTTTACAAAGACGCGGCTAATAGAAAATCTAATCAAAAAAACCTTGGGACTATTAGATCATCAAACCTTTGTACTGAAATCATTGAATATACATCAAAAGATGAAATTGCAGTTTGTAATCTTGCATCCATTTCTTTACCAATGTTCGTAAAAGAAGGAAAATTTGATCACCAAGAACTTTTTGAAGTAACAAAACGTGTAATTAAAAATTTAAATAAAGTAATAGACAGAAATTATTATCCTGTCAAAGAAGCAGAAAATTCAAATATGCGTCACCGACCCGTTGGTTTAGGAGTCCAAGGCCTAGCAGACGCTTTCATTAAATTACGCTTGCCATTTACTTCTGAAAAAGCAAAGGAGTTAAATCAAGAAATATTCGAGACATTATATTTTGCGTCGTTAACTTCGTCTATGGAAATATCAAAAATTGACGGTCCCTACGATTCATATAAAGGCTCACCAATCTCAAATGGGGAACTTCAACACAACATGTGGGGCATTGAAGATAAAGACTTAAGCGGAAGATGGGACTGGACAAGTCTTCGAAAAGATATTAAAAAATATGGCGTTAGAAATTCTCTACTAATGGCACCTATGCCAACCGCATCAACTTCACAAATTTTAGGTAATAATGAATGTTTTGAGCCATACACTTCAAATATTTATACTAGAAGAGTACTATCGGGAGAATTCATTGTTGTAAATAAACATTTACTTAATGATTTGGTTAATCTCGGGCTTTGGGATGAAGAAATGAAACAAGAGCTAATGAGAGCCAATGGTTCAATACAACATATTGAAACAATTCCACTGGAAATAAGAAATCTTTACAAAACAGTTTGGGAATTGAGCATGAAAGATATTATTGATATGTCACGTCATCGTGGATATTTTATTGATCAGTCCCAATCTTTAAATTTATTCATGGAGGGCGCGACAATGTCCAAACTTACATCAATGCATTTTTATGCTTGGAAGTCAGGCCTTAAGACAGGAATGTATTATTTGAGGACTAAATCTGCTGTTGATGCTATCAAATTCACGGTCAAGAAAAAGCTTGAAGAAAAAAAAATCACAGAATCAAATAAAATCAAAGAAAACACACCAATAGTTCCCGTTGAGCCATTATCACCTGAAGAGCTAAAAAGCATGCTCTCTAAATCAGAGCAAAGCCAGGACGATGATTGTCTTATGTGCGGTTCATAGTAAAAACTCAATTTTTGATTTTTTACAATCTCCATTTGAATCTACTTGTTTTTTTGGTTATTAATAAATAGTATTGCGGCAAGTATAATAAGTATTGATAATGATATTAACTTTCCATAAAATAGAACAACTGCAATTATCCCACAAATCGTAAATGCTACAAACGCAGTTAAGAACCATCCACATATTACATTTATTACCCCAGCTACACGGTATGACGCGCTTTCTGAACCCCAAGCTTTATCGGCTAGTGATGTCCCCATTGCGACCATAAATGTCACGTAAGTTGTTGATAATGGAAGCTTGTATGATGTTGCTAAAGATATCAAGATAGCAGCTATTGTTAAATTTATAGAGGCTCGTACGTTATCAAATGCTGGAGAATCTTCAGATGCTTCAAATTTATTTTCAATAAAACTATTATCAAATTGTTTTGCTATAAATAAGTTAATTTTTTCTGGAACAAACTTTTCAACATTTTTTGAAATTTTGATAAAACACTTTACAATTATGTCTGACAAAAAATTGGCTTGAAAACGTTCATTTACTTTATTTTGGTTTGATAAATCAATTGAAGTTTTAAGAACTTTTTTAGCTTTTTTTGAAAACCACAAAGTAACTACCATTACTAAACCTGCAAAAATTAGAATAAGAGTTGGAGATGAGACTTTTGAAGAAAGGAAAGACATATTAAAAAGCTCAGGATTTAATCCAGAAACTTTCCATTCTGTGAATGATTGCCAGGCTGCAATTGGAACGCCAATGAAATTTACTAGGTCATTTCCAGCAAAAGCAAGTGCCAGAGAAAATGTACCAACTATAATTATAGTTTTATAAATGTCATTTTTAAAAAAATAGACCAATATAAGTGAGATGTTTATCCATACCACAAGACTAATTGTAACAACTAATAATGTATGATTGGCAATAAAGTCTTCCAAAAGTAACCCACCTAAAAAGTTAAATTTTGTGTCTGCAAATGGTGTTCCTTTTATTCCTTTAACTAGAATAAAATATGTTAATGATGTCATTGATAACGCCCCAAAAATTCCATTTACCCATTTTGGTTTTTTTCGAAATTTGAAAGACAAAATTAATCTTGTTATATATTGAACAACAGCCCCAACACTAAAAGCAATAATAATAGATAAAAAAATACCTAATATAATTTGACTTGCTTTGCCGATATTAATGTAATCAATTAATGTATTATACTCACCCGAGTATATTTTTATCAACGAAATTGCTACTGCAGCACCGAGTAATTCGAAAACAATTGAAACAGTTGTTGAGGTTGGAAGGCCGAGTGAATTGAAAAAATCAAGAAGTATAATGTCAGTTATCATTACAGCCATGAAGAGCACCATAATTTCATCAAAGTAAAACAAATCAGGATTGAAGATACCTTTTCTAGCTACTTCCATTAGCCCACTTGAAAACACAGCCCCAACACACACCCCCAAACTAGCAATAATCATTATAGTCTTGAAGCTTATTGCTTTAGATCCAACAGCAGAGTTTAAAAAATTTACGGCGTCATTACTAACTCCAACAATAAGATCAGCTGTAGCGAGAACAATTAGTGAAATAACAATAATTAGATAAAAATCCAATTTATTTAATTTTTGTAAACTTAAGTAACTGTATCACCAAATTTTGAAATTAACAAAATACTTTGAAAATAATAATTGATACACGACCTTAATTTTTCAAGTAAGTTAGTAACTTTAAACTAAATTGAAATTATGAACTGGGAAAATCTTTTGTCACTAAAACGTTATGGAGACACAAAAAAAAGATTAAGGATTGAACAAAACCCAACACGTAGTGGATTTGAAGTAGATTTTGATAGAATTATTTTTTCCTCAGCATTTAGAAATTTACAAGACAAAACTCAAGTTGTACCTTTTTCCAAAACAGATTTTGTTCACACCCGACTAACTCATTCACTTGAAGTTTCAGTAGTTGGAAGAAGCTTAGGTAGAATTGTGGGACAACAACTATTAAAAAAATACCCTGAGTTGATTACCTCTTATGGATATAATTCAAATGATTTTGGCGCGATTGTAGCAGCAGCCTCATTAGCTCATGACATTGGGAACCCTCCATTTGGTCATAGTGGGGAGAAAGCAATTGGAGATTTTTTTTCTACTGGAAATGGAAAGATTTATAAAGATTGTTTAACCGAAATTGAATACCAAGACCTTTCACAATTTGAGGGAAATGCAAATGGATTAAAAATTTTAATGGAATCAAAGCCCGGGATTGTAGGAGGTTTGAGAATAAGCTATGCTACACTTGGAGCATTCACAAAATATCCAAAAGCATCAATACCAATTCGTCCTTCCAGTCACGTTGCTGATAAAAAATTTGGATTTTTTCAAGAACAACAACACGATTTTTTTGAAGTTGCAGGTAATTTAGGAACATTAAAAAATAACAATAAAATTTTGCGACATCCTTTGGCGTATTTAGTTGAGGCTGCTGACGATATTTGTTATACTTTAATAGATTTTGAAGACGGAATTAATCTTGGATGGATTTCGGAAGATTACGCACTAGAGTACCTAATTAATTTGGTAAGGGATAGAATAGACAGTAAAAAGTATAAAACACTTAGTACAAAAAAAGATAGGCTTAGTTATTTAAGGGCACTATCAATTAACACCTTAATTTTAGAAGTTTCCGAAATATTTATGAATAATGAGCTAGAAATACTTTCAGGTAAATTTAAAGATTCCTTAATAAAAAAAAGTAAATACAAGGCTCAAATGGAAGATATTATCAATCTTAGTATTTTAAAAATTTATCAAGCACCTGAGGTTATTGATAAAGAACTAAAAGGGTATCAGGTCATAAATCGTTTATTAGATGTTTTTGTCGGAGCTACTATTAGAAACTCAAAAAATTTAGCAACAGCTTTTGATAATTTGTCACTTTCTTGCTTACCAAAAAACCTTATAAACTACGATAGCGATAATACCTATAAAATTCTTTTAAATGTAAGCAGTTTTATTGCAAGTTTGACTGACGGTAAAGCTCTTGAGTGGTATAAAAAAATGTCATGAACAAAAAATTAACTAATGATATTTTTTTTATGAAAAAGGCAATTTCAGAAGCTAAGATTGCTCTTAGTAATGGAGAGGTTCCTGTAGGCGCAGTCATTGTTGCCAATAACACAGTAATTGCAAGAGCTCATAACCAAACAGAGCTTTTAAACGATGTAACTGCTCATGCTGAAATGCTTGCAATTACATCAGCCTCGAGCATGATTGGAGGTAAATACTTGCATAATTGTACTATGTATGTAACACTTGAGCCATGTAGTATGTGTGCGGGAGCATTGTATTGGACTCAAATCTCAAGAATAGTTTACGGGGCTTCAGATTTAAAAAGAGGATATATTAAAAATAAAACCCCATTACACCCTAAAACAAAAGTGGTCTCAGGAGTTTGTAAAAATGAATCAGAGACATTACTAAATAATTTTTTTGAGAATAAAAGAAATTAATTTTATTTAAAATTATTTTTCTCAATTGTCTCACGCATTTTTTGTAAGTTTTCTTTTGAAAGAGAATAATTATCAAGTTTTTTGTCCTTCCAACCGTGGTAAAGGAAAATTGGCATAAAAATAAAAAAGGAAATAAACACGGTTACTCCAATCCATTTATTGCCGATAATTACATCTTTAGATTTTACGATATAGCCTACCACTAAATTAAAAAGTAATACTATAAAAAATATGCGAAGAAAAATTTTCATCTTATTTTTTTAAAATACCTAAATCATCAAGTTGCTGCGGATCAACTTCAGAAGGAGCTTTTATCATGACATCATAACCGCTATTATTTTTCGGGAACGCTATATAGTCTCTAATTGATTCATCTCCATTAAGTATTGCAACTAATCTATCAAAACCAAGCGCAATTCCTCCATGAGGAGGAGCACCAAATTCAAGGGCATCAACAAGGAATCCAAACTGCTCTTTTGATTTTTTTTTATTTAATCCAATAACTGAAAAAATTTTTTCTTGAATTTTAGTATTAATGATTCTAATTGATCCACCTCCAATTTCATTTCCGTTCATGACTAAATCATAAGCTAAAGCATGAACTTCATTAGGCTTTTCATCTAATAAATCCAAATGTTCCGATTTAGGAGAAGTAAATGGATGATGCATTGGATGATAATTGTTCATATCATCTTTAAAAAATAATGGAAAATCAACAACCCAAAGTGGTGCAAATTCAAAAGCTTTCCTCAAGTTAAGTTTCTCGGCAATCTCCATTCTAAGCTTACCCATTTGTATTAATGTTTCATTTTTTTTGCCACTCATTACAAAAATTAAGTCACCTTTTTTACATTCACATTCGTTAATCCATTTTTTTAAATTTTTGTAATCATAAAATTTATCTACAGATGATTTTACAGATCCATCTAAATTATTTTTAACCCACACAAGCCCTTTAGAACCAACTTGTGGTTTTTTAACCCATTCAATCCAGTAGTCGATTTCCTTTCTCGACCAAATCGAAGCTTTTGGTACAGTAATGGCTACAACAACTTCACTATCATTAAATATTTTAAATCCCTTATTTTTTGTGTATTCTTTAATATTGTGTATTTCCATTCCAAAACGAATATCAGGTTTATCACTGCCATATTTGTTCATCGCATCAAAATAACTTATAACTGGGAATGATTTTTTTTCAATTCCGTGTATTTCTAATAATAAATCAGACAGTAAACCTTCAAAACACTCCATAACATCTTTTTGGTTTACAAAAGACATTTCACAATCAATTTGAGTAAATTCAGGTTGTCTATCAGACCGAAGATCTTCGTCTCTAAAACATTTAACAATTTGAAAATATTTTTCCATACCGCTAATCATTAGTAATTGTTTAAAAGTTTGCGGTGATTGAGGAAGGGCGTAAAACTTACCTTGATTCATCCTAGACGGGACAATAAAGTCTCTTGCACCTTCAGGTGTCGATTTAATTAAAAATGGAGTTTCAATTTCCGTAAATCCATTTGAAATTAAATATTTTCTTACCATAGAAGCTACTTCAGACCTAAACAATAAATTTTTTTGAATTGGTTTTCTTCTTATATCTAAATAACGATATTTTAATCTTAATTCATCGCCACCATCTGTGTTTTCTTCAATTGTAAATGGTGGGTTTTTAGATTCATTTAATATTGTAATTTCATTAACAATTATTTCTATATCTCCAGTTGAAATATTTTTATTGTGTGAAATCCTTTCAACTACTTTTCCTGAAATTTGAATAACAAATTCTCTTCCAATTTTTTTTGCAATATTTAAAACGTTTTTTTTAGTTCTATCTCTATCAAAAACTAGTTGTGTTGTGCCATGAATATCACGAAGGTCAATCCATTTCAAGTGACCCTTATCTCTAATTTTTGAGACCCATCCACAGAGCTTTACAGACTTACCGCAGTGAGAAATATTTAGCTCACCACAATTATTAGTTCGGTAATTCATAATTCAAAAATAGGACTAATTATGTACGTAAATAAACAAATGAGTTAATTTTTCGAGAAACTAATCGCCACTTTTTTAGTTAAATAAAATGTTACTGGTACAATTACTAAGGTAAGGAACGTTGCGAATGTTAATCCAAAAATAACTGTCCATGCAAGTGGACCCCAGAAAATAACATTTTCACCACCAAAGTAAATTTGAGGATCTCCATTTGAGAATAAACTAAAAAAATTAATATTTAATCCAATTGCAAGTGGAATTAGACCCAGAACTGTAGTTATAGCTGTTAGAAGAACAGGTCTTAATCTAGCCTTACCACCTTGAACAATTGCATCAAAAATTTCATTTTTTTCAAGTAAAAATTCTGATGATAATTTATTTTTAATTTTCTTTCTGTTAATCAAAAGTTGGGTGTAGTCAAGTAAAACAACACTGTTGTTAACTACAATACCTGCTAGAGATATTATCCCCATCATTGTCATTATTATTACAAAAGTCATATTGAAGAAAACCAAGCCTATAAATACACCTGTAAAGCTTAACAAAATGGAGAATAGAATTATTAGTGGTTTACTTACAGAGTTAAATTGTAAAACAAGTAAGCCAATTATAAGAAATAATGCGTAAAGCAATGCATTTGAAAGAAATGACATGTTTTCGTCCTGCTTCTCAATTTCACCAGTAAATTTAAAATACATGTTATTATCAATGGGAAATGCGTCAATTTGTGATTTAATTTGATCTACAATTTGAGCTGGATTGAATCCTGGCAACAATGAAGAATAGACCGTGACAACACGATTTAAGTTTCTATGTTTGATTGCACTAAATCCTGCAGTTTTTCTATCAGTGACTACCGCAGCAACAGGGACTGACTTAATTTTTCCTGAAGCCATATCTCTGAAAGTGATATTTTGGTTGAATAATGCTGATTTGTTGTATCTATCCTTATTTTGAAAACGAACATTTATATCATAATCTTCCCCATCTTTTTTAAACACGCCAGCTTTTTCTCCAAATATTGATTGTCTAAGTTGATAGCCAACTTGTCCTGCACTTATTCCAAGCTCACCAGCTTTTTTTCTATCAACATTAATTTTCATTTCTGGTTTATTTCTATTTACGTCTACTTTAAGTTCTTCTATTCCTGGAATGTTCATATCAATAATGAAGTTTCTCATATTTTCAGCAGTTTGAATAAGTTGAGCATAATCATTACCATAAATTTCAATATTGATTGGGTACCCAAGTGGCGGACCCGCCTGATCTTTTTCTACTGAGATAGATACTCCAGCAAATTTTCCCTGTAAACCTTTCTGAATTTCATTTCTTAAATTTTCGCTTGAAATGCCTCTACGATATTTAAACTCTCTCATAGTTGCGGTGATTTTACCTCTGTTTGGCATTTCAGCTTCAGAGCCACTGTCGGTTTCTGGATTACCAGCTCCCGCACCAACTTGAGAAACTAATGATTCGACCATAAAATTATAATCATTATCAACATATTTTTTGTTGTTAATAATTTCTATTACTGTCTTTTCTATTTTCTTTGTTATGGAATTAGTTTTTTCAATATCTGTTCCTTCAGGGTATTGAATGTATACTATGATTTGTGCTGGATCATTGTCAGGGAAAAATTCAACTTTAGGTTTAGAAATACCAACCAACACAAAAGAGAATATTAATAAAAAAAATGTTCCAATAACAAATATATAGGCTCTTTTCCCACTCATCGCGTACCTAAGAAGCTTTTCATAGTTTTTCTCTAAAACAACTAAAAATCTGGTTCTAAAACTATTCGCAAGATTTTTAATTAGCAGTCTATATAACCAAAAAAGAAATGCAATAAATATCAGCAATGTACCTAAACCTCTGAGGCTGCCTCCAAAAATTAAAATTAACAACCCAAAAACAACCAATGAAAGTGTTATTCTAATAAGTTTTTTTCTAGGCATGATTCTCTCATCAATATCCATAAACTGTGATACTAGCATTGAATTAAAAAAAATCGCAACAATTAATGACGAGCCAAGAACAACTGACAGGGTGATTGGAAAATAAATCATAAATTCTCCCATAATACCTGGCCATAAGCCTAACGGAACAAACGCTGCAATTGTAGTTACAGTAGAAATAATAATTGGAAAAGCAATTTCACTAACACCAATTTTTGCAGCCTGAATTCTCGGAATTTTTTCTTTTTCGATTAAGCGGTAAACATTCTCAACAATTACAATTCCATTATCAACAAGCATTCCAAGGCCCATAACAAGAGCAAAAAGAACCATTGTGTTCATTGTATATCCCAAGGACTGAAGTATAAAAAAAGAGATAAACATAGACATTGGAATTGCAAAACCTACAAACAAAGCATTTCTAAAGCCTAGAAAAAAAGTTAAAACAGTAACTACTAAAATAATACCAAACAAAATATTATTAATCAAGTCATTTACCTGATTTATGGTAATTTCTGAAGTGTCATTTGAAATAGTTACAGAAATATCAGAAGGTATTAGTTCTTTGGTTGACTCATCTACTATTTCACGAATAGAATTAACCGCCTCTATAAGATTTTTGCCACCACGTTTTTTAACATCCAGCATTACTGCAGATTCACCAAAATCTCTTGCGTAACTAGTGATATCTTTTTCTCTAAAATTTATTGAGGCAATATCCTTTAAATAAACAGGACCTCCCTCGTTTTTCACAACAAAATCACCAAGCTCAGACGGCTCATTTATTTCTCCTATGACCCTTATGTTCCGTCTTTGTCCATTGCTTATAATACTTCCAGCAGATACAGTTGAATTTTCATTTCTTATAGACTGAATAATATCATTGAAGCTAACTTCAGAAGACATCATTTCATAAACATTTACAGCAACTTCTATTTCTCTGTCTTCAGTACCCCTTATATCAACTTCTTTAATTTGATCTAATCTTTCGATTCTTTCTTCCAAAAACTCAGCATAACCTTTCAGTTCTCTAAGGCTGTAGTCTCCTTTTATTGTAACATTTAGTATGGGATATTCTTCAACAAAATTTAAATCAAATATATTCGGCTCTAATTTTGCACCATTGAAAGTAGGCCAATCTTCACTAGAAACAACAAAATCAACTCTTTCTTTTACTTTTTGTTTGGCCAGCTCAACACCAATATCTTCATCAAATTCTAAAATAATCATTGAATAGTCATCTTGTGAGGTAGAATTAATTTCAACCAGATTTGATATTCCTTTTACTTCCTCCTCTAGTGCATCCGTCACAAATCTCTCAATATCTTCAGCAGTGTTTCCTGGATATGGTGTACTTATGTAAACATTTGTTTCATTAATTTCTGGAAAGCTTTCTCTAGGTAGAGAGATAAATGCTGAAAGACCAAGAAAAAAAAGAACAAACATGAAAACATACATCGTGTTTGAATTTCTTATTGCCCATGATGACAAAAAGAATTCTTTTTCGTTACTTGAACCAAACTCAGATATATTCATTATTCAACTACGATTTGTACAGCTTGACCTTCCTTAACAAGCCTGGCTCCTTCATTAATTATAATATCATTTTCTTTTAGTCCTTCAATCACTTCTACATAGCCATTTTCTTCATTTCCAGTTTTTATGAAAATTTTTTGTGCGGTATTGTTAATGTTAACACTATAAACATATTCTGAACCGTCCGAGTTTTCTGAGATAATATTTGTTGGAATTATTAATGCATTATTGTTTATGTAATCAAATATATGTAGCGTACTTATCAGATTTGGACTTAAGCTATCTGTATTTTTAATTTTTACAACAACTCTAAATGTTCTATTTACTGTATTTATGTGTTTTCCAATAAATGAAACTTTGGTATTGATTTTTTTATTTAACACAGGAATTTCTATTTCTACGGGTGTTCCAACACTTACACTTTTTAAATATTTTTCAGGAACTTCAGCTTCAAGATACATCTCTGAGGTACTTATTAATCTTAGTAGTGGAGATTGTCCTGGAGTAACCAACTCCCCCAGTTCAATGAAAATATCATCGATTTCTCCATCAAAAGGTGCAGTAATAACAGATTTTTGTAATTGTTCATTTAATTGTGAGTACCTACTTTTTTGGGTTTTGAATGCTGTTTTTGCTTCTAGGTATTCAATTTCTGAGCCAATCTTATCTGCCCATAACCTAGATTGCCTTTCGAAAATTGTTTTTGAAAGTTTTAATTGCTCTTTTTGAAATTCAACTGATTGTTCTAGCCCACCGTCATCAACAATCATTAAGACATCACCTTTATTCACCGATTGTCCTTCGACTACTTTAATATTTGAAATAGGACCTGTAAATTCTGGTTGTAAAACAATATTTTGATTAGTCTTAATTATAGATTGTAATGATATTTTGTTTTTTATTTTAGATGTTTTTACAGGAATAACAGTTACAAATACTCTTTTTTTGGAAGAATCGAGCCTGTTTAATGCAGAAATTATAGTATTTAAATCCTTTTGTAAAAAATCAATTTGATTAACAAGTTCATATCTTTTTTGTTCTAATGCGGAGATATCTTTGTTTTCAATCAATTTATTTGTGTCAATCTCTTTTTTATCATTACATGAGACAATTGTTAAAATGGTTAAAATAAGTATTAACTGTTTCATTGTTTTAAAATTTCAGATGAATAAAATAATAGTGATAGTGCCGATCTGGCTTTTACAACTCTTTTCATGGAAGTTAAGTTTTGATTTTGTGCGTTATATAACTGCAGTTGTGCTTGTCTTAAGTCAAAACTCCCAACCACACCTTCATTAAATTTTATTTGATTTTTTTTCTCAATGGATTCTGCAAGCTTTAATGTTTGTTGGCTCGTTTTGAAATTTTGTAGTGCCACATCGTATTCATTCAACGCTTTTGCTTGATCTAATAATACTTGTTCATAAGTCTGAGAAATTAAGCTCTTTGCCTTTTCTACATTTATTTTAGCTTGTTCTGTTCTTGCTTGGCCGCCTAAAGAACTAAAAATAGGCAAACGTACAGTCAAACCAATTGAAGATTGACTGTACCATTTTTGTTTTTGCTTAAAAAATTTAAATTCGTCGTTAAAGCTATCATAACCTCCTGTTAAATATCCGCTTATTGTTGGCATCGCTCTAAATCTTTCTAATTTCAATAATAATTTACTAGACTTTAAATTATTTTGAGCAATTTGGTAATCAATGTTTTTTTCTATGGTCCAATCTTCAAAATTTGGAGGTGAGTTAGATATTATACATAATCCAAAAAGAGTATCTGATAAATTAATTTGTGAATCTAAATCAGCTCCGATTGAAATATTAAAAATTTGTTTGGTAATTGGAATAATTTTTTTTGTGTATTCCAATGAACTATTTAAGGATTGTTTAGTAATCAGTAGTTGCTGTAAAATTTCTTCTTCAATTAATCCTTGTTCAAAAATTTTCTTGGATTGATTTAACGTTATATTTATGTTATTCAAATTTTTACGAACAATTTTTTCTCTCTCAAGAGCCTCTAGAACATTTAAATAGGCTTCTACAATCAAAGTCTTCACTTCAAGCTCAGTTTTAGTTTTATTTTGTCTTGAAATAGTTAAAAATGTTTTAGATGCTTGCAGCCCTACAAGATAGGATCCATCAAAAATAAGTTGATCAATTCTAGTCAAAGCACTAATACTTTGTTGTGTTCCAAATGTTAATGGAATGTATTCATTTGGAGGGCCACCAAAATATTCACCCTTGGCAATTGATACAGGCTGTTTTAAGTCTTTGTTATAACCTGCAATTGCGCTAATTTGAGGTAATCCTGTTGAAATGGTTTCCCATCTTCTTTTTTTAGCAATATCTATGTCACGATTAGCATTGAGCATATTTCTGTTATTTTTCAAACCTTCCTCCACAGCTTCCATTAAACTCATCGAATCTTGGCTATTAAGGTTAGAAAAACAAAATAAAAATGAAAAGCAAAAAAATATTTTTACTAATGACTCAAGACGCGTGTTGTTAACACGATTATCTATTAATAAACTTATATTCATAGCCATACAAATATAACTTTACTTGAAAAATAAAAAGTATAACTTAACGAATTTTATTTTTAACTCAATCCAAAGGAGTTGTATTTTTACACAAACATATAAATGGAATCATTAGATTTTTATCAAAAAGAGTTCAATAAATATTTACGTGGTATTTCTTTTTTAAATGAACCTAAAGATTTGTACAATCCCATCAATTATATTTTAAAAAATGGTGGAAAGAGGATTAGGCCTGTTTTAACTTTGATGGCCTGCGAGTCTGTTGGTAAGAGTTATAAAAATTCTCTAGAGGCGGCAACTGCTATCGAATTATTCCACAATTTCTCTTTAATGCATGACGATATTATGGATTCAGCAATGGTTAGAAGAGGGAAAGAAACCGCTCATAAAATTTGGGGTGTAAATTCAGCAATTTTGTCAGGAGACGCTTTATTTGTTTTGTCATATCAAAGATTGAAATACTATAGCCCTGACATATTTTATAAACTCACCAATTTATTATCTGAAACAGCACTTTTCGTTTGTGAGGGTCAGAGCATGGATTTAGGTTTTGAAACAATAAACTCAACATCAATCGATGATTATTTAAAGATGATAAAGTTGAAAACAGCTGTTTTAATTGGATGTGCTCTAAAAATGGGGTCTATCGTTGGAGATACTTCAATAAAAAATCAGGATTTATTTTACGATTTTGGAGTTTATTTAGGAATTGCTTTCCAGCTTCAAGATGACTTTCTAGATTTATATGGAGATAAAAAAACTTTTGGGAAGGAAATAGGATGTGACATATTAGAAAATAAAAAAACAATACTTTATCACATTTCAATGATGAATTCTAATAGTGAACAGAAAACAAAACTTTTAAGTTTATACTCAGATAAAAAGCTAGAATCATCAAAGAAAATTAATCTTGTAAAAAATATATTTAATGAATCAAAAGTTAAAGAACATACCACACAGATTGTAGCCCAATACACTCAAAAATCAATATCTGCTTTAGAAAGGATTTCAATATCAGACCTGAAAAAATCTCATTTTAAATATTTTGCAAAAAATTTAATGAATAGATCTTATTAAACGCTTTATTAATTGTTTCACAAAAAGTAATCTAGGGAAACTTAAAAAAATTTTAATTTCTTCACAGTAAGAAGTCTCTTCGTCTAAGAATTTTAATATAATTTCTAGCTTATTTTTACTAAACATTTTTGTAAAAAGTTCTGAGCCTTTATGATTATATTTTGATAAAACATCAAGAAAAAGAAGATCGTACCACCAAAATCTATTTTTGGATTCGAATTTACTTAAGTCATCATTTTTCTTTAAATAATTAACAAGCTTTTCAGATTTTTTTCTAATTGAAGAAAAGGTAAAACCTGTACTGGCCTTCGTCCACCCACCTGCAGAACCAATGAATAGAACTCTTTTTGAATTATGTTTATGAAAAGGGTAGCATGTCATTGGGATATTACCATTTTCAATCTCATTGATTGAGTAATTACGTATATTATTTTTATTTAAATAGGTGCGGATACCCCTTTCATATTCTGCAAACTTTAATCGCTCCTTTGAAAACAATGTGTATTCAACCAGAGCCTCTTTTTTGTTTAGTGGAAGTAAATAAATAAAACTAGTTTTTTTATTTTGATTAATATCAAAGTCCATAAAAGTTGCAATTTCAGAGTTGAAATGTTCCTTATCTGTTTTTATAAACCAACCAACAAAATGTTGTTGTAGTACAGGATATTTTGTTTGGTTTAAAATTAAGTTCCAATCAATAACGCTATTGAATAAAAATTTAGATTTGTATTTATTTTTAACAGTTTCAATGTTCACATAATTTTTTTCCTCAAAATAGCTTACAAACGAATCAAATTTTATTTTAATGTTGGGATAGTTTTTAATTAATTTTTTTACACCATCATAAAATGGGGCACTTCTTATCATTTTATAAGACAATGGGTGCAATGATTCTTCAAGATGAAAGTCCTTTGATTTGAAACAAATTTTATTCCATTCTTTAGCAATGAAAGATTTACAAAAATTATCATCAGTATTTCCCCAAAAAGACCATGTTCTATCATTAACCTTATTTTTATCATTTTCAATTATTAGAATTGAAAAATTTTTAAATGAGTTTGATAAAATAACATTATTAATTATTTGAAGTGTTGAAGCGCCAGCTCCAATAAAAATGAAATCATATATTTTTGAATTTTTCACTTTTACAAACCTAAACAAAAGGAGTAAATAATTTAAATTCAATCTTAGTTTAACTCAAGTTATATTTGTGAAGTGATAGATTTTATTTTTGACCCTATACTTAATTTTTTAAGTTCAAAATCTCCAATTATACAAGCATTATTTGCGGGACTTTTTACATGGGTTTTAACTGCACTTGGAGCCGCATTAGTTTTTTTCTTTAAGTCTACCAATAGAAAGTTTTTGGATACTGCTTTGGGATTTACTGGAGGTGTAATGATTGCAGCGAGTGTTTGGTCTCTAATTGCCCCGGCAATTAATACGGTAGAAGTTCAGAATGAATTAGGACAATCTAATTTACCGCCATTTTTACCTGCGGCGATTGGATTTTTTTTAGGTGCTGTTTTTATGTATGTTTTAGATAAATCAATTCCACACTTACATATTTTTGGTAAAATGAAGGAAGCTGAAGGGCCAAAAACAGACTTAAAAAAAACATCACTTTTGGTACTTGCTATCGCAATTCATAACATTCCCGAAGGACTTGCAGTTGGTGTTGCCTTTGGGTCTTTAGTAATTCCTGAGTTTGCAAATATTTATACATTAGGTGCTGCTGTGGCTTTAGGAATAGGAATTGGTATTCAAAATTTTCCGGAAGGTTTTGCAGTTTCTATGCCACTTAGAAGAGCTGGATTTAGTAGAGTAAAATCTTGGTCCTGGGGACAATTATCTGCAATAGTTGAGCCTATTTTTGCGGTTATTGGTGCAGCTTTAGTAATATTAGTTTGGCCAATCTTGCCATATGCACTATCATTCGCAGCAGGCGCTATGATATTTATTGTTGTTGAGGAGGTAATCCCCGAAAGTCAGAAAGGTGGAAACACTGATTTAGCAACGATGGGACTAATTGCTGGTTTTATTGTGATGATGAGTCTTGATGTAGCTCTAGGATAGTTTATTTAACTTATTTTTCGGGTAATTTTTTATAACCCATGTTAAATAATGTGAATCCAAAAATATCAGCGTATTGTTCTACGGTTTTTGAAATTGGAGTACCAGCACCGTGACCTGCGTTTTTTTCGATTCGAATTAAAAGTGGATTTTCTTTTGAACCCTTTTCTTGAAGTTCAGCTGCAAATTTAAATGAATGTGCTGGAACAACTCTATCGTCGTGATCACCCGTTGTAATCAAAGTTGAAGGATAATTGGTATTTTCTTTAACGTTATGGACTGGGGAATATGATTTTAAATATTTAAACATCTCATTAGATGTTTCTGAAGTTCCATAGTCATATTCCCAACCAGCACCTGAAGTAAACTGGTGATATCTTAACATGTCCAACACTCCAACAGCAGGCAGAGCGACACGGATTAAATCTGGACGTTGTGTCATCACAGCCCCAACAAGTAGACCACCGTTAGATCCACCTCGAATCGCCAAATAGTTATTAGATGTATAATTTTCTTTAACTAAGTACTCAGCAGCTGCAATGAAATCATCAAAAACATTTTGTTTGTTTGTTTTTATTCCGGCATTGTGCCAATTTCTTCCATATTCTCCACCGCCTCTAATATTTGGTACTGCATATATTCCACCAAGTTCCAACCATGCGGCATTGGTTATACTGAACCTTGGTGTTTGACTGATGTTAAATCCTCCATAGCCATATAAAATTGTTGGGTTATTCCCGTCTAAAACAGTCCCTTTTTTATAAGTTATTATCATTGGAATTTCTGTGCCGTCTTTAGAGTTATAAAAAACTTGTTCAGAAATATAGTTAGACGATTGAAAGTCAATATTCGGCTTCCAAAATTCTGAATATTCTCCACTAATAACATTGTACTTATATCTAGTTGAAGGAATATAATAGTTAGAGAAGTTAAAATATAATTCATTTTCATTTTTTTTCCCTCTAAAGCCAGATGATGTTCCAATACCTGGGAGTTCAACTTCACGAACAAGTGTACCATTAAAGTCGTATTGGTAAACCTTAGAAATCGCATCAATCATGTATCTGGTAAATATGAATCCACCACATTTTGATGCTGACAAAACAAACTCTTTTTCTGGAACTAAATCGACCCAGTAATTTCTTCCCGGATTAAAAAAAGAAGTTTTAACAATTTTTTTGTTTGGAGCATTGTAGTCCGTGACTAAAAATAATTCATTTCCATTATTGTCTAGTAGAGATGTATTTGATTTATAATCTCCAATTATAGTTTTTAGGCTTGAATTATTTTTTAAGTCTTTTATAAATAGCTTATTTCCTGTAGTTTTTATAGCGGCATCGATTATTAAAAATCTATCGTCTTCTGTGACATATCCTCTAACGTACCTGTTTTTTTCAGATGGATTACTTCCATAAATAACCTCATCAAATTTCTGTTTTGTTCCAAGTTTATGAAAATAAAGCTTGTGTTCCTCAGTTTTACTAGATAAAACACTCCCATCTGGCTCTTCATAAGAAGAGTAGTAAAACCCTTCATTCCCTTTCCAACTAATTGCTGAAAACTTAATGTTTTGTATTGTATCGCCAACAATTTCTCTTGAATCAACCTCCATAACAATTGCTTTTCTCCAATCCGCACCACCCTCAGAAATGCTGTATGCAACAAGGCTGGCATCTTTAGAAAAACTTAGGCCGGCAAGGGATGTAGTACCGTCTTTTGAAAATTTGTTAGGATCTAAAAAAATTTCTGGTTCATCATTTTCCTTGTACCTGTATAAGATGCTTTGGTCTTGTAGTCCGCTGTTTTTGTAAAAATAAGTGTATTTACCTTCCACAAATGGTGCAGAAACCTTTTCATAGTCTAATAAATCAATTAGTCTATTTTTAATTTTATTCCTGTATGGAATTCTTTCAAGATATTTAAATGTAGTTTCATTTTGTTCTTCCACCCATTTCTCTGTTTCTTCGGACAAATCGTCCTCTAACCACCTGTAATTATCAACTATTTCATCTCCAAAATAAGTGTCAATGACGGCTTTTTTATTGGTTTTTGGGTATTTAATTTTTTTGTTTTCACTACATCCAATTAAGACAAAAAGGCCAATAATTAATGTAAAATTTATTTTATTTAAAAAGTACATTTTAATCGTTTTTAAGCATTCCAATTTCAGTAATTAATCTATCCATTTCATTAATATCTGTACCATCATAGTAACCCCTGATACGATTTTCTTTATCAATTAAAACAAAATTTTCAGTATGAATCATATCGTGGGGGCCTCCATTTCCATCATTTTGAACAACTAAATAAGATTTTCTTGCTAAGGTGTATATTTCTTTTTTATCACCGGTAACTAGATTCCAAATTTTATCATCAACTTTATTTTCAATAGCATAACGTTTTAGCTGTTCAATAGTATCAATTTCAGGTGTGACGCTGTAAGATAATAATTTAACCTCAGGATATTTAGTTTTTAATTTTTCTTGAAGAGAGAACATATTTTTTGTCATTATAGGACAAATACTTGGGCATGTGGTAAAGAAAAAATCTGCAACATAAACTTTATTTTCATAATCTTTTTCAGTTATGGTTTGTCCATTTTGATTTGTCATTGTAAATGGAGCAATTGTGTGATATTTTTTTACAAATTGTATACTTTCATCAACAAGTTTTGGATCAATCATAGCTGGCTGATAGACTGGTAGTATTTGCTTAGGAGTTAAAACCCATACAAAGCCCGAAACGGCAATAGCACCAAAAATTATAAAAAATAAGACTATTTGAAAGTCATATCTACGATAATATTTCTTTGAAGTTTTCTTTTTCATTATTCAAAGATACGATGCTTACGTTTTTTACTTTATATAAATCACGTACATTTGAAAACTAATTTTTTTGATGGAAGTTATTTTTATAAAAGCATTTCAACTTTTACTTTCTCTTGCGATTTTGGTCGTACTTCATGAGCTTGGTCATTTTATACCCGCTAAAATATTTAAAACCAGAGTAGAAAAATTCTATTTATTTTTTGACCCATGGTTTTCATTATTTAAAAAGAAAATTGGAGAAACAGTTTATGGTATAGGGTGGTTACCTCTTGGTGGATATGTAAAAATTTCTGGTATGATTGACGAAAGCATGGATAAAGAGCAAATGTCAAAACCTCCGCAGCCATGGGAATTTAGATCAAAACCCACTTGGCAGAGATTTATAATTATGATAGGCGGTGTAACAGTCAATTTAATCTTAGGGTTTTTAATATATTCAATGGTTTTATTTGTCTGGGGAAAGAATGTGGTTACTGTTGAAAATTTAAATTCCGGTTTCACTGTTTCTGAATCAATGAAAAAAATCGGTTTTGAAGATGGAGATAGAATTTTAAAAATAGATGGAAATGATTTAGAGGATCAAATACAAATAAATAACATCTTAGTTTCTAGATCCGTTGATGTTGTTGAAGTTATAAGATCAAACGAGTCTAGGGAAATCATTAACATCCCTGATAATATTGGACTCGAAATTATTAGTGCTGGTGTAGCACCTTTTGCTCCAAACGTAAATAGTGTAATTGATTCTGTTCTAACAGACTCACCTGCTGACTTTAGTGATATAAAAAAAGGAGACATAATAAATAAAGTAAACGGCACTAAAATTTTGTCATTTGATGAATTTGAAGAACTGAAGAAAATTAATTCCGATTATATCGAATTAGAAATAATCAGAAATGGTAATCAATTTTCAACAGTTGTTCCCTTTGAATCTATGGATAAATTGATTGGTATAATTATAAAACCTGATTTAAAAATTACAACAAAAAAATATGGCTTTTTTGAAAGCATTGGTGAGGGCTATGACGAGGCATATTGGAAGTTGAAAGATTATATATACCAATTTGGATATGTTTTCTCCAAAGAGGGTGTCTCCCAACTAGGTGGATTTGGAACAATTGGAAATATTTTCCCAGCTAAATGGGACTGGAAAAGATTTTGGGAAATGACAGCTTTTCTTTCAATTATTTTAGCTTTTATGAATTTCCTCCCCATACCAGCGTTGGATGGTGGTCATTTGGTTTTTTTGACTTATGAAATGGTTACTGGTAAAAAACCAAATCAAAGATTTTTAGAGATTGCACAAATGGTGGGAATAATTCTTTTATTAGGTCTTTTCTTTTACGCAAACATTATGGATATTTTTAGATTTTTATGATTTAAAAATCATTTTGAGTTCAAATTTGATAGCTTTTAAATAAAAATTATATTTGCGGACATTTTCCTCCTTAGCTCAGTTGGTTAGAGCATCTGACTGTTAATCAGAGGG
>Ga0208390_1000023_pt1 | contig 42480 bp, 43 predicted proteins | sample Knorr_S7_td_Surf_FD_185594 | JGI IMG/M metagenome (GOLD analysis project Ga0208390, IMG submission 185594) | Marine microbial communities from Southern Atlantic Ocean transect - Knorr_S7_td_SurfaceA_ad_6m_LV_A (SPAdes) (version 2) | ecosystem: Environmental > Aquatic > Marine > Oceanic | place...
CCAGTTCTGAAAGATTTTCTATTTAACGAGCTTTAATTAAAAACTTCTTTAAGTTTTTTCCTATCAGATTGATAGTACTTTCCAGCAAAGTAATAAAGAGGTGGGCCTAGCACAAGAAACATCAAGCTAAATCCAACAAGTAAATTTGTATAAGGGTCTTCATAGCCTTGAGCCACGGCATAATCAGCCATTATGCCAAATACTATTGATCCAATTGCGATGCCTAGTAGATTTAAACAGAGCAGATTAAAGGCTACAACAGTGCCTTTTATTGATGAAGGAACAAGCTCTTGAATAACAGCGAATATAGGGCCATAAAAACATCCAAGACTGAATGCAGAGGAACAAATACCAACCCAAAAAAGAATGTTATCTGTCTCAAGGTATCTGGTAAAAGCTAAAGGTAGAAGCAATAAAGTTAATATTAAAAGAAACCAAGTTCTTGGTAAATTATATGTTTTAAGTGCCCAATCACTGGCAATGCCTCCAAACAAACTGCCAAGCACACCAAACACTACAAAGATCCATCCATTTATTTGGCCAAAAGTATTTGGATTAAAGCCTTTATCGGCCACTGCCCAAATAACTTCAAATTGTGCAGCACCAAGCACAAGATGGTAAAGGGTGCCTGCTGTTATAGTTAAGACAAGTGATTTTGATGTTGAAAGCGCTTTATATAGCAATGTAATTATTTCAAAAAATGTTTTTGACTCGGGTTTGGTGGAAATATTTTTTCGAGGTGAGTCTTTCACAAAAAGCATTAAGAAACCGAGAAAAAGCCCTATCAACCCAAGTAAATAAAAACATCCTCTCCATCCGATCATAGGCTCAAGGTAGCCAGCAATAAGTAAACTAATACCCACACCCACTGGTACACCTAAGTAGTAAAAACCTGCGGCAAAGCCAAGCCTTTTTTGCTCGTATCTATCCGACAAAATTGACATTGTGGTAGGAGTAATTGTTGACTCTCCAACACCAATAAAAAGTCTTGGTGCTGCTAAAGTGAAAAAGTTTTTAGCGAATCCTGAAATTGCAGTAAAAGCACTCCATAAGATAACCCCTATACCTATAATCTTGGTCCTGTTGTATCTATCTGCAAGTGTTCCAACAAATAACCCAGCAACGGTATAAAAGAAAATGAAAACTATGCCAGTTAAGAGGCCAATTTCTGTATCGGAAAGGTTTAAATCGCTTTTTAAAAATGGGGCAAAACTGGAAATAAATTGTCGATCGACAAAATTTATCACATTCAACAAAGTGACAAATAACAGAAAGCTTGTATTACGTAAGTTAATAATCTACCCCCTCTGATATTATGTACTTATTTTAAAGATAATGCCTTTTTAAACGCCTCTCTTTCAAAAAGATTCTTAGTCCATCTTTTAATATTTGGTTTTAGTGCTTGATGTATCTCCAGGTTGCTGGCTAGATGAATTGCATAACTCACACAAATATCAGCAATCGTAAATCTATTTGAACAAAGATACTCTTTTCCCTCTAAAGAACTTTCTAGCAATTTCAACCTAGATACAAACCATCTGCTGTATCCTTCAACTGCTCCATCTGCGACTCCTGGTTCTTGAAATTTGTATCTTAAAACAACAGTTTGCGGGAAGGTAAGAGTTGCATCTGAATGAAACAACCAGTTTAAGTAATTTGGATAATCCTTTTCATCTGGTTGAACACATAATTCTGTTGGGCCATATTTTTCAACAATGTATTGGCACATCGCAACTGATTCAGTCATTTTTACATCTCCATCAACAAGATATGGCACAGTTCCAAGCATATTGGTTTCTAAATATTCTTTTTGGAATACTCTTGGAGGGAAGGGCATCATATCAAGCTCATACTCAAGGCCCATTTCCTCTGCAGTCCATATAGGTCTCAAAGCTCTTGAATTTTGTGTACCATAAATTTTCATATATCTAGAAATTCTAATATAAATTTAAAACACTTAAAGAACTTTCTTGATAGGCAAAAACTTTACCGCTGGTATTCTTTAACAAAGCTGCACCTGTATGATCAATGCCTTGAAAAAAGAGGTCTTCATTAGAAGATGCAATTTTAATTTTGCTATTCATATGGACACAATTCGCCAGCCAATCAGACTGCCAGTTTTCATCAGAATAATTTTCTAGTTTTGAAACTTCCCAAGCTAACTTTCGAACAAACGTCAATTTTTTCTCTTCATCATTTAAATTTTCATCTAAATCACCCCAATGCGGCTCATTTGGAGTTACTTTTAAATTAATACCTATTCCTAAAACAACTAAAAATTTATCTTCAAAATTTTCTGTTTCTACAAGAATTCCGCCGATTTTTTTGGACTCGTATATCAGATCATTTGGCCACTTTAGCTTTACACATTTACCAAATATTTTTTCTATAGCGATTGTAGTTTTCAGACCGGCTAGCAAACTTAGAGCTGGGTGTGGTTTTCCGCAAAAGAAGCCATACGAGAATGAAATGTTACCTTTTGGGCTCTCCCATCTTTTTTGATTTCTGCCTCTGCCATCGGTCTGTTTATCTGCGGTAATTAGAGTTGGTTTAAGTTTTTTCTTACATTCAATTCTACAAAGATCGTTAGTCGAACCAACAACTTCAAAATGTAAGTGATGATAATTTTCAGGCATTCTTATCTTTTAACTGATAAGGAACGTAGAGTAAATAAGTTAGTAGCCAAGCTACAGGTATTAATGCAACTATATGCATTGGTGCCTCAGGCATAAAATTCATAATATTATCGCCAGCAGGTTTTTCCAGAATGTACCAATAATTGGTATCTAGTAAGAAATTTAGGCCATACATGGCAGGCAAGAATACAAAACTGGTAAATAACATAATGGTGAAATAATCTTTTAAATATGGTCGCTCTTTGGTCAATATTAGAACCACTGAAACACCCAACAAAATTAAAGTATGGCCATACATATGATTCAAATAATCAAATGTAGGAAAGCCTGTAAGCGTATCTGGTGTAAGAACAGACATACCGGCACCAGCTATCCCCCAGAAATATGCAAATAAAAAGAATATTCTATGACCGCCTAGCAAATATATTGAAATACACCACGTTGAAAACGCACACATATGCAGAGGCAGCGAGTCTTTCACTAGTTCATCAAAATAAGCGACTTTAAAAAAAGGATCAATAATTTCGTGTGAAATCATAAGAAAAGCTAAAAAGTATTTAACGTTTCTGATTGTTTTTTCACTGCTACCAATAAAAATTTTTGGAAGATAAACTACCAAAGCAATACATAATGCAGCAAAGACAATATGCGATGGGTCTAGAAGGTTAAATGGTTCAGGTTGCATCTTGTTTAATTAAATCGGCTGCTTTTTCAGCAATCATAATAGCAGGTGCATTCGTATTACCACCTATTAGGGTTGGCATTATTGAAGCATCAACTACTCTTAAATTTTTAATACCTTTAACTTTAAGATTGTTATCGACAACAGCCATGTCATCATTCCCCATTTTACATGTTCCTACTGGATGGTAAATTGTGTCTGATCTTGCTCTAATAGCTGACTCGATGGCTTTATCGTCATGAATATTTATTGGATTTCTTACATTATTGAACTGTGCAAGTGGTTCAGTGTTCATAATTTCCATCATCTTACGATACCCCTTTATCATTACTTCCATATCTTCATCATTTGATAAATAGTTTGGGTCGATGAGGGGATCATCGTCAGGGTTTTTTGAAGCAATCTTTACTGTTCCAACTGACTTAGGTCTTAACAGGCAGACATGACAACTAAATCCATTGCCCCACATCTCAGTTCTGCCATGATCTTCGACCATTCCAACTGTAAAATGTAGTTGTAAATCTGGCACTTCTAAATTTTCATCGCTTTTGATGAATGCACCACCTTCAGCAAGGTTAGAAGTCCACATTCCTTTGCTTGCCAAAACAAACTTAATCAGCTCAAAGGGTGCCCTCATAGTAAATTTTAAAGACTTAAAAGGTTTTGCAAATAATTCCCAACTATCAACTCTGTGCGAAGTGATGTAATCAATATGATCCTGCAAATTCTCACCAACCCCTTTGAGGTCTAAAACACATTCAATATTATGTGATTGCAAAAAACTTTCGTTTCCAATACCTGATCTTTGCAATATGGTTGGAGAGCCATAAGCACCACCGCATAACAATATTTCTTTTTTAGCATGTAACTCGTTTGCTATATTTTTGGTTGTACATTTAACTGAGACAGCTGTTAAATTTTTGAAGTTTATTTTGTCGACCACAGTATCTGTCATAATCGTTAAATTTTTTCTGTGCTTAGCTGGATTTAAATAGGCTACCGCAGCGCTACATCTTTTTCCGTTTTTTTGGGTTACTTGGTATACGCCTACACCCTCTTGATCACCACCATTAAAGTCATCATTAGTTTTGTAGTGTTTGCTCCCTGCCTCAACAAAATATCTAGTGAATGGATTATCGTGCCTGAGTTGAGCAACATTTAATGGACCATTCTGACCATGAAATTGATCATCTAATGCTTCATTATGTTCTGACTTAACAAAGTAGGGCAAAACATCTTGATACGACCAGCCATCATTTCCAAGAGCAGCCCAATGATCATAATCCCATTTATGACCTCTGATATATACCATGCCATTTACAGAACTAGAACCTCCTAACGTTCTTCCTCTTGGTTGAAAGCCTTTTCTTTTTTCTTGGTAACTTTGAGGTATTGGGTGAGAGCCACCCAATGAATCTACCGCATTTGCTGCTCCTTCAGTAACTGTTACTTCATTAAACCCTTTTTGCGGGACTGTATCATATTGATAGGCATATTCAGATTCTTGAAGAAAGGCAAACATGGCAGGTATCTGAATAAATGGAGTTTTATCTGGAGGGCCTGTCTCTAGTAAACAGACTGAAACATTTGGATTTTCTGTTAATCTATTGGCCAAAACACAGCCTGCAGATCCACCACCTACAATGATGTAATCGAATTCACTCATGCCTTCTTAGTTTTATCCCAAATTAAGAAAGGTACGTAAGTTATAAAAAATACAACTAATGCTAGAGGTGCTACACCCAACATGTGATAAGGAGGAGCTGGCATGAAGTCCATTAAAGATTCTCCTTCTGGAGTATTCATTAAATACCAATAGTTAGCCTCTCCACCGATAACTAAGTTAACGATTAAAATTGGCACCAAGAGTAATATAGTGATGACTGCCATTTTCCAGAAATTCTGAAGGTACGGTCTATGTTTTAGAACAGCTAAAGCAAAAAATATACCCAAAATTATTTGGCCATGACCGTAAAAGAACATGAAGAACTCTATGTCAGGCCATGCTTCTGTAAGGTCAGGAGTAAGGAGCGCCATAGTTGCACCACCTACGCCCCAATAAAAGGGTAATTCAAAAAACATCTGATTCTTCTTTTTTTGTAAGAGAAAAATACCGATTAATACAGCACTAAAATTACACATATGCAACGGTAAGTAAGTTTCCCAAGGTTTATCAAAGCCATAAATATAGATAAAAGGTTTAGTCACCTCAAAAACCAAAAGTGAAATACCTATTAATTTAGCAAAGATATCTTGTACTTTATTACTGAGAAAATTCCCTATTACACAAAGCACAGCAATTATCAAAAAACTGTAAGTTAGAGCTTGAGTGTGTTGCTCTCCAAAAAGAATAAACGGTTCTGACATAGATCCCCCTCAAAAAAACCTATCTCTAATAATACAACTTGAGTTGATAGATACAAAATATAATTTAAGATGAAATTAAATAAAAAAATGTCAAACGATTGTCTGCTTTTAAATGGAAACGGAAAACCAGTAAGTTATTTTCCTTTATCTACAATTGACTGGAAAACAGCTGTAAGATTGTTGTTCACGAAAAATGTGATTGTCATTAAAAGTCACGAAAAATGGTCTGTTAGATCACCTTCTGTAGAAGTTGAAGTGCCAAGCATAATAATGTTGAGAAGGTTTCACAAGTTTCAAAACTACGTGAAATTTTCTAGGTCCAATGTTTTTCTAAGAGATATGTATAGATGCCAATATTGCGGCAATATTTTTGATTTAAAACAACTTACCTTGGACCATGTTATTCCAAGATCTAAAGGGGGTCTTACTAATTGGGAAAATATCGTTACTTGTTGCAAAGGCTGTAATACCGCGAAGGGTTCGAAAATTATTAAACCTATAAATGAACCAAAGAAACCTAGTTTTGCCCATCTATTAAATGGGCATAAACTAAATAAAAATGACTTTCCAGATCAAGCGTGGGCTGATTATATCTTTTAGTATTTTACTGAGCACCCATAAGGTCTGGTTTTATTTTCTTTTACCTCTTCACCAGAAAGCATTTGACTTACTGCATTTCTGACGTAATTTTTTGCTTTACTTAAATCAGTAGAAAAAAGTGCTCCAGTGTTACCCAAATTATCAATAGCGCCTTGATATCTAACTTTGCCTAATTCATCAATTACAAACATATGAGGAGTTGTTTTGGCACTAAACATTCTTCCAACAGACCCCTCAGCATCTAATAAAACGTGAGAAGGATAAGCACTTCTTTTATTTGTAAGTTCCTTGGCTTGATCATTAGTTATATAACCTTGTTTACCTTTAGCAGAAGAAACAATGGACAGCCAAACAATATCTTGATCACTCATTTCTTTTTGTAAGCTTTGCATATTGCCAGTGTCATAATGTCTTTTTACAAATGGACAATCATGATTGGTCCATTCTAAGACCACCTTTTTACCTTTGAATTGCTCAAGCGATACTGTTTGATCATCTTGATTTAACAAATTAAATAATGGTGCATCATCACCATTTTTCACTGAAGTTGCGCCTATTAGACTCAACAACATTAAACTTAATATCCTAATTTTCATCAACTACCTCCAATAAATAATTCTCAGTTAATATTTCATTAAGAACCATAGGTTCGTCAAGTGTTTTATCCCAATATATGTATAAAGGAATTCCTGATCGATTGTATTTTTCAATTTCTTCTGCAATTTCAGAGTTTCTGTTAGTCCAGTCAGCTTTAAGATATGTGATATTTTCTTCATTAAATTTATTAAAGACATCATCACTAAAAGCGACTGCTTCGTTCACTTTGCAAGTAATGCACCACGCAGCTGTAAAATTAATAAAGTAGGGTTGTTCGTTCATGCGCAGTTCTTTTTCTTTTTTTACGGACCAAGCAATTGATTCACTGTCATTCATTACCTCAACATTTTTAAAATCCCATTCAATTAATTGAGTACCCCAAATAAGTGCTATTACTGCAGAAATAAATGAGGCAAACTTAATTTTTGTGATAACAAGCCATGAAGCAAAGGCTAATGAAAACCAACCGATGAGGACAAATAAAATTGAATTAGCATCAACTTGATTTGCAAGCACCCATAGCAACCATATTGCTGCGGCGAACATCATAAAGCCAAAGAATTGCTTTAACGATTCCATCCACTTGCCAGGTTTTGGTAAGAAATTTACTAGGGATGGAAATAATGCAATTAAGAAATATGGTAATGCGAAGCCTATAGCTAAAAATAAAAATACTAAATAAGAAAAAATATCTGGCTGAATAAGAGCAAAACCGAGAGCTGCCCCCATAAAAGGTGCCGTACATGGTGATGCAACAATTACAGCTAATGTTCCGGTAAGAAACGAATTGAATGGCCCTGAACCATCGGTATGTCTTTCTAACTTTCCTAAACTTCCTCCAATACTTGAATCTGTTACCAGATAAATTCCAATTCCAAAGATTAAGGTAGATAAAATAGTAACGATGAATGGGCTTTGTAGTTGGTAGCCCCAACCAATCATTTCCCCAGCATTTTTTAGAGAAACGAGTATTGCTGCAATCGTCATGAAAGTTGCAATTACACCAACAACATAAGCACTTGCATTTTGAGCTACCGATGAATTGGATTCAGCTGAGCTTTTAACGAGTGATAAACCTTTCAATGCTATTACTGGAAGTACGCAAGGCATTAGATTTAAGATTAAACCACCTAGAAAAGCAAAAATAATTGCGGTTAATAATGAGATCCCTGTATTCATTTCAGCAGAAATAGCCGATGGTATTTCTGCTACTGCGTAAAAGTTTTGTCCGATATTGACTACACCATTCAGTCCTTTATTGAGATCATCAAAAACTTCAAAAGTTAATTTATTATTTGAAAAAATTTGCTCATTAGAATAATCCATAACTGAATCATCAAAAGGAAAGAAATATGATTCTGAGTCAAGTGCTGCATATTCAAGAGTGAAGTTGTTTTGACTTGAGCTTAAAATCATTTCTGGAGGCGCACGTATTGGTACTCTGTTTAACCATTTATTTAATTCTTGACTCTCTTCATCGATATTTAAGATTCCATTTTTTAAACTCAGTAGCAGGGTTGCTTCTTCGGGGACGCAGATATCATCACAAACTAAGAATTTTGTGGTAATTTCAGTGGTTTGGTCTTTTAAGTTTTTTAAATTTAATTCAAAGGGAAAGACTACTTCATTGACATAACCGAATGTCATTAGGGGAGGATAAATTATTTTTTGCGGACCAGGCCAAACATTCTCTTTAATATCCCATCCAGATGGAGAATCAAATTCAAATATAGGTGGACCTCCAGAATCGCCTGGATTTATCCAGTAGGTATGCCAGCCAGGAGTAAAAACAAATTTATAACCAAGCTGTATTACACCAGGTTCAGAGATAATATTAGTATTACCAACAATTGAAATTTCGGCGTGATCAGTCTTGGCAGACTTCGCCTCTACAGAAATAACAAAAAATAATAGAACTAAACTTAAATATCTCATAACAGAGAAGGGCGGCAGTGCCGCCCTAAAATTATTTAACCTCTATAACGCGAGGTTTTTTATGATCAGGAACCACTCTCTCCATATCTATAGTCAAAAGACCATTTTTCAAAGTTGCTCCTAAAACTTCAAGGTCTTCAGCTAAAGTAAATTTCAATTTGAAAGCTCTTTTAGCGATACCTTTATGTAAAGTTTCTGAATTTTCTGATGTATCCTTTGGTCCATCATGCTTGATGGTCAAAGCTCCATCACAAAGTTCAATATCAATATCTTTCTTTTCAATTCCAGCAAGAGCAACCTCTATCTGAAAATTGAGCCCGTCCTTATAAATGTTATAAGGTGGGTAACCAGTTTGAGACTCGTTAGAAATTCTTTCAAGTCTATCTACGAGATTTTCGAAACCTAAAACACGGTTTGAAAACATAGGATCAGTAAAATTAATTAACATATTAGTCCTCCTTAAAGCGACTAGTTAAATTCACGATGGCCTCACCTGAGCACCATCAATCAATAATTTAGATACAATTTTAAAAAAATCAAGATCTTTTTTGTTAAAAAGTAACGTAGACTACTCATTACCTTGCTTTTTTTTCTCAAAATGAGTAGTATAAGTTACATATGGGAAAAGATCACAAAAATTTAGCGGTACATCTGACACAGAGAAGAAAAGAAGCCGGAATAACTCAGGCTAATTTAGCAGAGGCCGTTCAGGTATCACGAAAAAGCATTAATGCTATTGAGAATGGTATTTATATACCCTCAACAGTTTTGTCTCTAAAAATTGCTATGGTATTGAATTGTCGGGTAGAAGATCTATTTAAATTACATGATGGAACTTTTCCGTTATTAATGGAGTCTGATAAGTATGAATAATAAATTACAAACAATAGTCCTTTTATCTTTACTAGCTCTTGGTGGTTGTGCAACTGGTGGTTTTTCTCCAGATGTTGTTTCAAGAGATGCTGCTGCAAAAAGTCAGTACGTTCAAACTGGCGTAGTTGTTTCAATTAGAAATGTAACTATTGAAGGGGATAGAGATAGTGGTAATGTTTTTGGTTCTGTTATTGGAGCAATAGTAGGTTCAAATATTGGTGGTGACGACGATGAAACAACACAACAAGTTGGAGCTGTTGTTGGAACTGCAGTTGGTTCAGTGGTTGGGCAAAATGTTAGTGAGAACTTATCAAGAAAACCCGGCGTAGAAATCATAATCAAACTTGATTCAAATGAAAGAGAGGTTTCAATCGTACAAGAGATGCCTGAAGACGTAGATTATTCTTTTAGAGCTGGCGACAAGATCAGAATTGTGAGATCAGGTGGCAAGGCTCGAGTTGTCCCTTATAATTAAATGATTGAACGAATCAGACCTATGGAATAAATCTCTTGATATTCTCTCTAGAAGGGAACACTCTGTCCGTGAGTTAAAAAACAAGTTAGAACGATTCGATCCAGAATCTAGCGACCTTAAAAATGTCATTGAAAGATTAATAACTTCAAACTTTCTTGATGATGAAAGATTTGCCGCAGCTTTTATAAGATCAAAGGCTGAATCTGGCTATGGGCCAAATTACATTTCCCAATATCTAACAAAAAAAGGTATATCTTCAGACAAGTATGATATGTATTCGCTAGATATTGATTGGGAGGATAAATGTTTAACACAATTCAATAAAAAAAGAAGGAATAAAGAGATAAATTTTAAAGAAAAAGAAAAGATTTTAAGGTTTTTAGCCTATAGGGGGTTTAGTTATGAAATAATAAAAAACGCTCTTACAGAATTCGATTAATGGCACTTGCAAATAAATACAGACCGAAGTCATTTTCAGAAGTTATCGGACAAGATAATGCCGTCATAGCACTTCGAAATATAATTAAAAATAAAAATTTCCATAATGGATATATATTTTCAGGGACCAGAGGTGTTGGTAAAACTACTCTTGGAAGACTTTTTGCCAAAGCTCTAAATTGTTCCAATTACGATGTGGAGAATGGAAACCCATGTGGTGTTTGTTCAAATTGTGTAGAAATCCAAAAAAATTCTCATCTTGATTTGATCGAAATTGATGCTGCGTCAAGAACAGGTGTTGATGATATGAGAGAGCTGCTTGATTCAGTGCAATATCGACCATCACAAGGAAAGTACAAAGTATATTTGATTGATGAAGTTCATATGCTCTCGATGCAAAGCTTCAACGCTCTACTGAAAACCTTAGAAGAGCCACCAAGCCATGTAATATTTATAATGGCAACTACCGAGACGCATAAAATCCCAAAAACTATAGTTTCAAGATGTTTGCAATTCAATTTAAAACTCGTCACTGATGAGCTTATAAAAAATAACATCAATAAAATTTTTAAAGAGGAAGATGTAACTTCTGATGATAAATCAATAGACCTATTAGTAGAATTAGCTAAAGGATCAGTGCGTGACTCTCTAACATTATCGGATCAGGCCATATCTCATTGTGACGGAAACCTCACAGAAGAATCAATTTCGCAATTACATGGGGTGCTAGATTTATCTTCAACCACTAAATTATTTGAGGCGATTTTTAAAAATGATGTTAAGAGCGTTGTTGAAGAGTTGAAGCGATATAAATCTCTAGATGTTAATTATGAGATTCTTTTTGACAGATCACTTAGTTTTTTGCATGAAAGAATTGTTCACTCAACATTAAGTGAAGATCACTCAACGCAAGATTTACATTTATACTATCAATTCTTTTCGAATGGACTAGTGGATGCCAAACAGACAGATAAAACAAGAGATTGTTTTGATATATCGGTTCTTAGATGCTTGACCTTTTCTGATGAGGCTAAATCTAGCTCAAAAAAAAAACCTAAATTAAAAGAGGTAAAAATTACTAAAACTGAAGTAAATTCAGAAGAAATCAATACTCCAAAAAAAGTAGAAATAACTGAGCCAATAAATGAAGAAAAGACTGAAACATCACTTGCAGAAAAAAAGTTGACCCCGAACAACTGGCTAGAAGTTTTCGACAAAACTGACTTAACTGGGCCGTCGAGAGCCTTTTTTTCTAATTTACAATTACAAAAAGTAATAGACAATACTATTTATTTTGAGGGTGCAGAAATGTTTGCCGATAGGATAAATAAGGAAAATATTCAGAACCTTATTGATTCACTGAAAAGGCTGAACTTTCCTGAATATAAGGTTGAAATTGATTCTACGGAAAAAGCAAAAAACACTCCTTCTTCAAAATGGGAGCAGCAAAGAAAAAGAGATATAGAAAAATTTAAGAAAGAAATTATTAATAGCGATTTAGTGGCAAATTTAAAAAATAATTTTGGTGAGGACATTGATGAGGATAAAATTATGGTTATAGATCATGAAGAATGAAAATAGTCTTTTAAATCAGCTTATACAAGCTTTTAAAATACTTCCAGGTATTGGCGAAAAATCTGCTCAAAGAATGGCATTTCATCTTTTAGAAAAAAATAGAGAGGGAGGTAGAAATTTAGCAAAATTAATTAACGAATCGGTCGAAAATATTCGCAACTGCTCTGAGTGTCGCAATTTGACTGAAGATGTTGTATGCCATATCTGTTTAGATGAAAAGCGAAATAAAAAACTTATTTGTGTCGTTGAAAGCCCAACAGATGTTTTAGCAATTGAAAATTCTGGGAGTTTTAATGGAAAGTATTTTGTTCTTATGGGGAGGTTATCTCCTATTGATGGTGTAACCCCTCAAGACCTTGGAATACCAAAATTAATCGAGAGGATAAAGTCTTCTGATATAGATGAAATAATTATTGCTACTAGCCCAACTATTGAAGGAGACGCAACTTCGTTCTACATAAAAGACCAACTCAATGACAATAACATTTTAATTTCTAGAATCGCTTATGGTGTTCCAATGGGTGGAGAATTAGAATATGTAGATAACACAACATTAGGAAGAGCAATTCAAGGTCGTAGAGAGATAAATTAATGGCTATTAAATCAGATAAATGGATTATCAATCAAGCTCAAGAAAATCAATTAATTAGTCCTTTTGCATCAGAACAGATTCGAGAACTTGAAGGCGAAAAAATTGTCTCATATGGTGTTTCCAGTTATGGGTATGATGTGAGGTGTTCAAATGAATTTAAAATTTTTACAAATACTCATTCTTCTATTGTCGATCCAAAGAATTTTGATCCAAAAAGTTTTATTGATGTAACTGCAGAACAATGCATAATTCCTCCCAATTCATTTGCTCTTGCTAGGACTGTAGAATATTTTAAAATCCCCAGATCAATCTTAACTCTGTGTCTGGGTAAGTCGACATATGCTCGATGCGGAATAATAGTTAATGTCACACCTCTTGAGCCTGAGTGGGAAGGGCACGTCACCCTGGAGTTTTCAAATACTACAAACCTGCCAGCTAAAATTTATGCAAATGAGGGGGTAGCACAAATGATTTTTTTTGAATCTGATCAAGTCTGCAAAACAAGCTATAAAGACAGAGGCGGTAAATATCAAGGACAAACAGGAGTCACTCTACCGAAAACTTAGGCTGTTCTGAAATAATTAATACTCTTTCCTCAGCATTTTTTAAGGTTGCAGTGCTTTTGATGATCATGTGATCAAGTGAAGGAGCGATAAAGTATTTAATGGGTCCAACATCTTCTGCTTCTGCTAACACTACGATTGCCTCAATTTCCCCGAAATTTGTGGATACTATTTCATTTTCCAACTGCCTGTAGTTTTTTGAAATAATTTCAGCTTTAGTGTTATCAAAAATATTCAATTGGTAATTCTTCACACCGTATTTTGCATTCAACCTAACTTGCACATCACTTGAGAGTTGTTCTAATACTGAACCAGTAAATTCGAAATCTCCCAGTTCTTCGGAATTAATACTATTCTCACTAAATACTGCTTGGAATTTTTTTGGTGGGTCGCGGAAAGGATCTCTGACATTTGTGTCAATAGAAATAATCTTTTGATTTTCAATTTTGAAATTAGAATCCAATGAGTATTGAAGCCAGAATATTTGCATTTTTACTCTGGTATTTATCTTGTCATCTTTAACAACGAAATAACGTTTGAGCGGAAAGTCACCAAATTTAGTTTCAAAAACAAATTTAGCATCATAGCTCTGAAACTCTGCAGCACTAAGAGTAAAAATTAAAAAAAAACTCGATAAAAATCTCATTGCTTAATCAAAAAAGAAATAGTTTCGGGATAGATTTTATGTTCTAAATTTTTCACCTTATTAATTAGACTTTCTTCATTATCAGATGGTTCAATTTCAAAAGATTCTTGACGAATTATTGGGCCTGAATCCAATTCACTTGTGACAAAGTGTATCGTTGAGCCGTGAACTTTATCCTTTGCTTCTAAGGCTCTTTGATGTGTATGCAAGCCAGGATATTTTGGCAACAAAGATGGGTGAATATTTATTATTTGTCCTTCCCAGTTATCAACCAACGATTTCGACATAATTCTCATATAACCTGCTAAAACAATAAGATCAGGATTAAGATTTTCAAGATAAGAATTGATGAGACCATCATATTTCTCTCTGTCATTAAAATTCTTATGATCAATGATTTTGCAATCAATCTTATACTCATTACAAAAACCTATACCTCCTGCTATGGGGTTATTTGTAAAACATGAGCAAACTTCATAATTGTATTTTTTTTGGTGTTCAAGAATAGATTTTAAATTTGTGCCAGTCCCTGAAAAGAAAACAACTATCCTCATACAAATTTAAATTTACAGGATTCTTTAGTTACAAAGCCTATTTCAATCAAGCTTCCATTAATTTCTTTTGCTTTCCTAGCGTTTTCTTTAGAAAGTATAAGAACAAAGCCTATTCCACAATTAAATACTTTAAACATCTCATCGTCATGAATATTTCCCATGGATTGAATTTCATTGAAAATTTCGGGCATATTCCATTTGGTTTTATCGATATTCATAGTGAAATTAGCATTTATTCTTGAAAGATTTTCTTCGAAACCTCCTCCTGTAATGTGTGCCATGCCGTTAATTTCGATTTCCCCTAATAATGCCAATACTTCCTTAACGTAGATTCTTGTTGGTGTTAGTAGTTTTTTGAGAAATTCAGCAGAAGTAGCACCACTTTGGATCTTGTTAATTAACGAGTAACCATTTGAGTGAAAGCCCGAAGATGGCAGTCCTAAAATTAAGTTTCCTTCTTTAATTTTAGATCCATCTATTATTTTGTCCCTCTCATTAATACCCATCGAAAAACCTACAAGATCAAAATTATCACCTTTGTAATGATCAGGCATTTCAGCAGTTTCACCTCCAACAAGATCACAATCTGCTTGCGCGCATCCCTCAAGAATGCCCTTTAAAATTTGTTGTCCTTTTTCACGGTCTAACTTATCGCAACCGTAATAGTCGAGAAAAGCTATGGGCTTAGCACCGCTAACTATTAAATCATTCACACACATTGCAACAAGATCTATACCAATTGTTGATAAATCATCACTTTGTATAGCAATACGCATTTTTGTGCCAACTCCATCACATGCTAATGCATAGACAGGGTTGGAAATATCATTAGGTATTTCAACATAACCAGAAAAACCGCCTATATGGCCTAATGAATATTTAGGGCTGATATTCGAGGTTAAATCTTTGATGTCATCAATGAATTTTTGACCTTCTTCAATATTTACGCCTGAGTCTTTATAGTTATTTTTATTTTTTGTCATAAAATAGATTAATCTTAAAAGTATGTTTCTTAAGAAATTACAAAAATTTATAGCAATTATACTGACCTTTCTGTCTTTTAGTTTCAACCTAAATGCACAGATCTCAGATAATTTTCTTCTTCTATATGAAAGCTATGAAAAATTGAACAATATTGAACAAGTCATACAAAAGTCAGAAAAGAGAATATATAGAAAATATGGTGTGAGTGAAACATTGATTCTAGATAAAAATTTAAAAATTCAGCCTACAGAACACTTTATTGGATATCAAATAAAAAAATTTAATGATCTGCGATTGATAGAGCTGAAATTCAATAAAGACAGTATCGAAGATTTTTTTGTGAATAATTCTGTGCCTTTTTTCAGTTTCAAAGGAAAAACAAGAGTTTACATTGCTGCAAATGATTCATTTTTTAATGATTCAAATGTTTTTATTGTTGACAACAAAGATTTTCAAAACGAACTAGCGAATGCCAAGCTTTTGTCTGAATTAAATCAAAATATAGAGCTAGAGTTTCAATATTTAGAAGAATTTCCAGAAACTGGTTACAAAGTAGAGGAATTATTGCTTCAAATACAACAAGCAGAAAAAAACAATTGGCTTCTTATGCTTGTTGATAGATTTGATCTGAAAAATTGGAGTTTCAGCTTTCCAAAGACATCTAGCGTACTAATAAATAACAATTTTAACTTTTCAACAACACTTTTAAACGAAGCAATAAATGAAGTGGTAGAAGTGGATAGTGAAATTATAAAAAGAACATTTACAGCCTCATTCGAACCGAACTTAGACATCGAAGACATTGAATTAATCTTTAATAAACTTTCAGAAAGCACAGACATTTTAAATTTTAGGATCTTAAAAGCTAGTGAAGAAGCAATAGAGCTAGAGTACGAGAGCTATCTAAATTTAGAAGATGCAGCAGAATTTTTGGCTAGTTTAGGTGCAGTTAAAAATATATGAAAAATGTAAACCGTAAAAAACAGCTTTTTTTTGATTTTGGAAGAGATTACGAAGCTAATTTAGATAATTTCTTTTTTTCTTCAAAAAATAAATTACTTAAATCAGAACTAGAGAATTTTTTGAATGGTGCAGTAAGTCAAAATGTTTTTTTAACCGCTAGCAATGGCAATGGCAAAACTTTTTTATTAAACAGCATTCTTAATCATGAGCTTTTGCAAAACCTTCAAGTAATTTACATAGATGTTGCGTTATTGAAGCAAGAAAAAAACTATTTTGATGAATTGAGTAATTTTGATTTAATTTGCCTCGATAATGTTGATCAAACAGCAAAGCCGCTTGAAGTTCAGATATTTAATTTGATTAATCAGTGCAAAGATTCTTCTACAAATCTTTTGTTTGCCTCCTCACATCATCCTGATAGTTTTGATTTTTTACCTGATTTAGTTTCAAGGTTCAAGGCGTTTAAGCAGTATAGAATTAATGCTATAGCAGATGATGATGTTGTCGACTGTCTAAATTTTGTTGCTTCCAAATTAAAACTTAACTATCCAGAAGATTTAATTCATTATTTCTCGACTAGAATAAAAAGAGATTTCTTATCTATTAAAACCACAATGCAAGATTTTGATAAATTTTTATATTCAGAACAGAAACAGCCAACAAAAATGTCAGCTGCCTCTTTCTTAAAAGATTAATCTGTGAATTCGCATTCAAGACAATATTTGTAAATATTGTCATAGGACATAGCCTGAATAGATTTTTTCTCTTGATTCAGAGTGTTATTCACAATTAAGTTGATTAATGGATATTGGCTAAACTCAAGCTTAAATTCAAATGGATTTGCACTTGGCATTGGAGGTGTTACATACATTACTCGGTAGTCCTCAAGCTCAGCAAGATCTTCAGCAGCATAGGCTATCGCATCTTCCAGAGTCCCTATCTCATCTACTAAACCAAGCTCAAGAGCTTGATCACTAAGATATACTTTACCTTGAGCAAGATCTAAAACTTGTTCCATTGGAAGGTTCCTATCTTCTGAAACATCAGTAACAAACTCTTCATAGCCCTCGTCTAGAGATGCTTGGTAAACATCAATTATATCCTCGGGCCAATCTTGTGCCATCTGATCGAATGCACCATATTTTGTTGTTGAGAAGCCGTCATTATTGATTCCCAACCAATCGTATATTTTCTCAAATGAGTAAGCAGTCAAATAAGCTCCAATTGAACCTACAATAGCATCTTCCTCAGCAAAGATTTTTTCTGCTGGTGAAGAAATTGAATACCCCCCTGATGCAGCAATAAACCCCATTGAAGTGACTAAAGGTATACCTTTGTCTTTAGCTTTTTGAATTGCCATTCTCATGTAATCTGCAGAAATGCTTAAGCCTCCACCTGAATTTACGCGCAATACAATTGCTTTTGTATTTTCGTCTTCAACTGCGTCCTCGAACATTTCTTTAATACCAGCTGAACCCATCCAGCCATAGCTAATATCTCCCTGAGCTACTGTTCCTTCAGCTGTTATAACTCTTACGACGTTTTTTGATCTACTCGGTAATTCTTCTTCAAATGATGCTAAGTAATCCCTGAAGTAAACTGCATTTAACTCTTCCTCATCATCGTCACTGGAACCAAATTTTTCTATCATTCTCTTATCAAAATCTTCTGTCTCCTCCATCACGTCAATAAGTCCCCATTCGAGCGATGAGTTTGCAAACTTTGTTTTTCCTGAAACTAAATCTCGATAGCTTTCATCTGCAATCCATTGAAGATCAACATTTCTGTTTTCCATTACAAATTCCTTATATTTATCCCACCATCTAAAAATATATTTGCTGTTTTCTTTTTCTTCATCACTCATAGAGCTTCTTGTGAATTGTTCAGGGCCTGTTTTCCAGCCTCCAGCTGTAAAAATTCGGGGAGTAATTAAAAACTTTTCGAAAAAGTCTTTGTAATAAGGTGCTGCTCCTCCAAAACCGTCAATAGCAAATGAACTTATTTTTTTTGAACTTATTTCTGATGCACCTGAAGCTATCATGTAGGTCGTATCGTTAAAAAAGAAGCCTCGTACAATTACCTCTTTACCTGAATCGACAGCTTCCTTAATTTTTCTTGCAAGAGGCAAGGCATATGTAGGATTAATCCCTAATCCTGTTGGGTCAAAAATCATTGCACTTACACGATCATCGTTTTTGAAGTCATCGAAGAATTTCATCAGCATGCGATATTCATATAATCTTGGAGTGGCTGGTTGTGCACCAAAACCTCCGAAAGAATCATTAAGCGCATCCTCATACCACTCCGATGGTCTCTTTACTGGTTCTTGATCAACTACAACACCTGAGGGGCTGAACACAACTACCTTACCTTGAGGATCAATTTCGTCAGATGTCTGCCATAAAGGACTTATAGCACTTGAAACTATACTTATCACAACAAACAAGAAGATACCTGTCGCTAAGGTAAATCTTACCCCTTTCCAAAAATAATCACGGCCTGTTGAAATGTAGCTCCAAATAGTTTTCAGTGCATTTCCAGCTTTATCGAAAAAACTGTCATTTTTTACTTTTTTTGTTTTTGTAGTTTTTTTTGTAGTTGGCATTTTTTCCTTTGTATAAATTTATCTGAATTTTATTGTAAGCAGATAAAGCCTAACCATCAAACTTTTGCTTTACTTTAATTAACTTGTCCTCAGATATAATAGCTGTATGAGAATATTAATTTTTATATTTGCGATATTTCTTGTTTCTTGCTCTAAACAAGATATCAAAATTTCCCAAGGTGGGGGACTATCTTCAGAAGCTCTAAAAGAAAAAATAGTAGTGCTCAATATTTGGGCTGATTGGTGTCCACCATGTATTGTGGAAATGCCATATTTTAACGAATTGGATCAACAAGAGGGTGTTGTGGTGTTAGGATTTCATTTTGATCAGTTCGACGTACTTGAAACTGAGGAAGTTAATAGGCTACTGAGGAAGCTCAAAGTTGAATTCAGTAATATGGAGACTGATCCCCGTGATATTTGGGGCATGGAAATACCTGTACATGTTCCCACAACCTACATCATAAAAAATAATCAGATCATTGAAACTTTGATCACCCCACAGACTTACGAGTCACTAATTGAAGCAACAGAAATCTAACTCTCTACTCTTGACTTGAACTTACCTTTAGCTAATTGAGTTGTAACAATTTGGCCTTCATCAAGTTTATCGGCATTATCAATCGCTTCACCTTGCTCATTGAATGTAATCGAATACCCCCTGTTTAAAATCTGACTTGGATTGAGGGCTATGAGCTTTTCTTGCATAAGATTTATATCTTGTTTTTTGTTTCTAAGTACTATTTTTTGTTTCTCTAGTAATGACTTAAATAGATTCACTATCATGCTTTTTTGATTTTTAATTTCCATAACAGGAGAAAGAGATTCTAATTGTGTTTTAATAATCTGAAAATTGCTTCGCTTATTGTTAAAATTTAATTTACTGTTCACTAGCAGTCTGTCGGTTGCTAAATCTAATCTTTGGTACTGCTCCTCAAGTCTTTGTTTTGGAGACCGCAACAATCTTTGTAAAGTTGAGATATTTTCACTAGCTAAAGAAATATTATTCTTCATTTCTTTCGTTAACCTTTCTTTTAGATAAGTTAAGAAATCTCTTAAATTACTTGCTCCTTCACTCACAATTTCAGCAGCTGCTGTTGGGGTTGCTGCACGCAAATTTGAAACAAAATCGGTAAGAGTAAAATCTGTTTCGTGCCCAACACCACTTATTATTGGGATAGGGGAGTTGGCTATTTGTCTACATAACCGCTCATCATTAAAACTCCATAAATCCTCTATTGACCCGCCACCTCTACAAAGTATTACTGCATCATATGCTTGCTTCTTATGATTTAGTTCGACAGTTTCTAATGACTTTATAATTGATTCTGCTGAGCCATCGCCCTGGACTTTACAAGGCACAACTGTGATGTTTATATGAGGAGCTCTTCTTTGGAGTGTTGAAATAACATCTCTTACCGCTGCTCCATGTTTTGATGTGAGGACTGCAACATTATTAATAATTTCTGGAATATCCTCATCACTTTTCTTTGTAAACAGACCTTCAGAATTGAGTTTATTTTTCAGCAGTTCATATTTGCGCATCAATTCACCAAAACCAGCAAGCTCCATTTTGCTTGTAATTAATTGATATCTACCAGATTTTGCATAAATCGATAACTTGCCTTGAAGAATTACCTGATCGCCTTCTTTAGGTTTAAATCTAAGACTGTTATTTTGAAGCCTAAACATTGTACAGCTCAAAACTGAATTAGAGTCTTTTATTGAGAAATACCAATGACCAGATGTGCCATATTCCCTAAAATTTGAGATTTCACCAGCAACCCAAACAGGAGGGAAAGCTTCATTTAAAAAATCGCTTGCTGTTTGATTTATTTCAGTAACCGAGTGTATTTCTCTTTGCTGAATAGTATCTTGAGAGTAGTCTTCCATATAAATTTATTATATTCTATTGATCTTCGCGAGTTTAGCTCAGTTGGTTAGAGCACCTGCTTTACACGCAGGGGGTCGTAGGTTCGAATCCTACAACTCGCACCATTACTATTATGTCAGATTCAGTTCAAAAGTTTTTAGATTTCCATAGAGAGGCAGGCGGAACCGGAAAACTTTTTAATTTTAAACTCATTAGCTATGAGGAGGATTGTCTTGAGTTAGAGGGTGAATTTCCTGCAGAATCACTTAATCCAGATGGGTCTGTGCAGGGAGGCATGATGACGGCAATGCTCGATGATGTGACTGCTCTGCTGATCATAATCAATTCCAATGCAACTTTATATCCTAGTTCAACCAATCTGCACTCACATCACCATAGGCCTCTTTTCAAAGGTACCGTCACAGCTAAAGCCCATCTAGTTAAAATGGGAAAAACAATTGCTACAGTTAAAGGAGAGATCTATAACGCACAAGGAAAGCTTGCAACGACATTGATGCATACGATTTTCTTACAAAACAGAAATTAAGAAGAAAAATACTTTTTAGAAATTAGTTTTGAGTAAAAAAAAGCCCGTATAAATACGGGCTTTTAATTTAAGAAATACTGATTTAGCCTTTAGCTACACCAGAGTCTCTCATAGCTGCATACCAGATAACTAATCCAAATAAGAATTTGTTAACAAGGTCAGCTAAGTTATAAAGAGTATTTAGACCGTCAGCATCAACGCCGCCACCTAAATAACCCATGAAGTAACCAATTGGGTAAATTGCCCAACCTATAGTTACAATCCATTTAATTCCGTCGAAAGCCATTACTAGATTTTCGTTACCTGCGGAATCTTTGATTTGAGCTGCTTCACCCACAAAAATGTAGTAGATGATGAAGACCCAACCAGCCATTCCGACAACGAATCCGACCATTGGTGATAACATACCTGTTTCACCCGCATATCCTCCTAAGAGCATAACTAGTGATCCAGCTAATAACTTCCAAAATACTCCAAGACTTACAGCAGTACATGCTGCAAGAATTAGATAAAATTCAACGATTTGCATAGGTACAGTAATCAACCAGTCAATGTATCTATACACTGTTGGTGATTCACCAGTAGCTACCCAAACGTCTCTCATGTACATGTAATGCCAAAAAGCGACAAAACAGACAAGAGCTGCGACAGTCAATGATGTTTGCCATGAAGCCTTTACAGTACTTCTTTCCACAAAAAAGAATAGCGCACCAGCTGCCATGACAGCAGTAGCTATCCAAAAGGAAATACCGACAACATCATCTGTTGCTAGAAAATAATCCATAATTTTCTCCCCTATTATTAGTTAATTAACAAATAGTAATCTTATTTTATTAAGCAAAACGGCAAAATACAACTTTATTTACATCTTAAAAAGTTGTAAAAGTTTCTCATTTGTACCAAAATCTACACTTCGCGGTCCGGTAGTTCAGTTTGGTTAGAATGCCTGCCTGTCACGCAGGAGGTCGAGGGTTCGAGTCCCTTCCGGATCGCCATTAGTAATTATGTTTGCTGAAATTGCTCTACAGACCATACTGGCAGCCATTGTCGGGGGAATATGGATTACACCTTTAGTTGTCAGCCCAGCTGCAAGATCAAGTCTTGATGATGAAGCATTAAAATTTTTTTTGAAGTCTTTTTTCTTTAGATTCCATCTGTTTATAGTGCTGATGCTTTTTGCCTATCTGAGTATTGTTTATTTTTTTCAATTAGCGGAATATGAGCTAATTTGGTCCTCAACCAAAAATTTAGTCATGTTAATTTTACTGGGAGCTAATGTAATAAACTTGCTACTAAGCCTCATCATCAATAACACAAAATTAGAAACTGCCAGTACATTTTTTAAAATCATGCATGGGTTAAGTGTTGCAATATTTGCATCAACATCCTTTGTATCCCTTTATTATTTAATTGAAAAGTTTATTACGCTTTGAAGAAAAGTAACTTACCAGTAAAAATTTGTAAGGTTTGTAAAAAACCATTTACTTGGCGCAAAAAATGGAAAAAGGACTGGGATAATGTTCTTTATTGTAGTGAGAGATGTAAAAGAGCAAAAAAACCTTCTAGTTAATTAAAGACAGCTTTAATAAACTCGCAGATTTAAACTATCCTTTTAAATTAGATATGAATAACAGCCTTAATAAAATTTTTATTGTCATTGTAATGGCATGTTATTTGCCCGTGTTTTTTCTGGGTCTGTTTGATCTCGATGAGGGAGCATTCGCTGCAACTTCTTTGCAGATGGTTAAGCAAAACCAATATCTAGTGCCTTATATTGGAGAGGAGTTAAGGTTAGAAAAACCCATATTTACTTATTGGGTTCAAGCAGTTTCAATGTCACTATTTGGAGCCAATGAATTTGCTTTAAGGTTCCCTTCAGTAATTGCTTCTTTTTTATGGGGGTTCTGCTTTGCAGATTTTGTTAAAAGATATAGTAACAATTCCTCTAGATCTGAAATTTTTCTTAACTTATTAACTATTCCTGGAGTTTTTATTATCAGTTTTGCTGCAACTGCTGATGCCTTATTAAATCTATTTATTACACTTTTGATGATAAGTCTTTTTGACTATTCAGAAAAAAAAGAAGACAAGTTCTTAATCTGGGCAGGAATCTTTGTTGCCCTGGGCTTTCTTACTAAAGGTTTAACAATTATTGCTATAGGAGGCATGGTTGCTTTGCTTTATTTTATTTATCAAAGGAGACTTAGAGTTTTCTTTTCAATTGTTTTTAGCTGGAAAGCTTGGTTGGCGTTTTTTTTAGTTGTTTCACCATGGCTTGTTCTAATCATTCAAAACCTTGGCCCAGGCGAACTTAACTATTTATTTTTTGATCAAACTTTTGGCCGGTTTACTAATACATTTGAAAAACATGATGGGCCCTTTTTTTACTACTTATTTCTTTTGCCAATTATCTTATTACCTTATTTTTGGGATGCCGTTAAAGGTTTTTTAAATTTAAAAATTAGAAACATTAGATTTGAGTCTTTCATATTCATATGGTTTGTTTTTGTTTTGGTATTTTTTTCATTCTCATCAACAAAGCTCCCTCACTATATAATTTATGGTTCTACTCCTCTTGCGTATTTAATATACAAAAACCACCTTAGCCATAAAAATACAAAGGTTAATCTTTTAGCTGTATCCTTTCATGCCACTATTTGGCTGATGATACTATCTTTACCTTTTTATCTAAGTTACCTTGCCAGTGTTCAAACTAATTTCGAGGTTTCAACTATAGTTTTAAATGAATTCAAGAATGATTTATCTTTAATTATTTTTATATTTTTGCTCGTAGCATTTTTTATTTTTAGCTATTTTTTAAGTTTCCGATTAATGTTTTTGAAGCGCATATCCGCCATTGCATTGTTAGCAGTTCTAACAACAAAAATTTTACCTTTTATAAATGATGCAACCCAGGAAGATATAAGAAAAGTAGCTTTTGATGCAAGGGAAATCTCCCAAAAGATCTCAATGTTTAAAGTTAATAAGCCCAGTTTTAGTTTTTATGCAGATAAAATTTCTTACCGCGATCTCAAAGAAACAGATATAATTTTTACACGCATAGATAAGCTTGCTTTTCTTGATGAAAAATATGAAATAATTTCCGAGCATGGCAATTATCTTCTGCTTAAAATCGAACAATGAAGGTTAACCCATACATATTACTTAGTTTAATATTTCTTGCTCTTTCTTTAACGATGAAATCCATACCACAGTTGGATATTCAAGTATTAAAATTCTTCAATACCCTAATGTTCAACAAAACGTTTTTTAGTTATTTTACTGAGATTGGAAACGGTTTAGTTTGTTTAGCTGTTACGGTTCCTTTACTTTCTATGGTCTCTTCTAAGACTCAATTAAATAACGTAAAAGTTCAAACATTGGTATTTGTTGGCTTAGGCGTAGGTCTCATTGTCAAGGCATTAAAAGAGCTCACATCATTATTTGCTGTAAGACCTGGTTTTTATGAATTTGAAGATGTGACCTACTTGGAACCAGTTTATCTATATAGCAGTTTTCCAAGTGGCCACGCTGCTACCATATTCAGTCTTTTTTTTGTTTGGGTGTCTTTAGCATTTAGAAATACTAAGATAAGTCACGCAAATTTGATAATAACTGTTCTGCTGATATTTGCGTTATTAGTCTCTTTATCAAGAGTCATCGTTGCAGCTCATTGGTTATCTGATGTGCTTGGAAGTATCGCACTGGCATTTGTTGCACTTAATGCTATTCGTTTCAAAGTCTTTAAAAACATTTTATTTGAAAGTAAGGTTGCAAAATTTAGCTCATTCTTTCTAATAGGCGCAGCATGGACTTATATTATTTCAACCGGATCAATTTATTGATATGAGCATTGATATATTATTTTCGGAATGGATTTACCAATTTTATTTTTTAAAAGATATTGCTGAGGTTTTTTCTGGACGGATTTTTTCGGGAACATTAGTCGCGTGTATTGGGGTATATTTTTTCAAAATAAAAAAATTTAAAATATTTCTTTTTATTTGTTTGGCAACTGGGTTCGGGGATTTTACTGGCAACGTTCTAAAAGATCTTTTCTTGCAACCAAGGCCTTGTTTTAATTATCACGAAAGTTTTCCACTGATTGAGAGGTGTGGTGCTGATTTAACTGGAATGCCATCCAATCACACATTAAATTTTTTCCTTTTTTCTACTTTAGTTCATCTTTCTTTGAAGAAACCCTTTATAAGTATAATTTTCTTCCTCTCTTCTACTCTTGTTGCTTTATCAAGAGTTTTGTTGATTAAACATTTGTTAAGCCAAGTTATAATAGGAGGCTTAATTGGAATAGTTATGGCTGTGATATTTTTTGAGGCCTATGTCAAATGGAAACAAAGTTAGAAGTATCAGTTATCTCACCAGTATTTAATGAAAGAGAAAATTTAAAGACTTTCGTAGATGCTGTAGCTGAGGTAATGCGCTCGACGGGTATGAGTTGGGAATTAATTATTGTCGATGATGGTAGTGATGATGGCTCAGCTGAAGCCATAAAAGAATTGATCAATCAAGAGAATATTAGGTGTTTGTTGCTTTCAAAGAATTACGGTCAAACTACTGCTATTCAGGCAGGCTTCGATAATGCAGTGGGGAAATATTTAGTTACTTTAGACAGTGATATGCAAAACGATCCAAAAGACATACCAGCACTTTTGAATAAATTAATAAAAGAAGAGTTAGACCTTGTTGTTGGGTGGCGTAAAAATAGAAAAGATAATTATTTCTTGAGAAATCTACCATCTTCAATTGCAAATAAATTAATCGGCAGTATCACAGGTGTAAAGCTTCATGATTATGGTTGTAGTCTTAAAGCATATCGTGCTGATGTTCTTAAGGAAGTACGATTATATGGGGAAATGCACCGTTTTATCCCAGCTTGGATGGCCACGAAGATACCTGCATCGAAAATTTCAGAGCTAGTTGTTACTCATCATCCAAGAATCGCTGGAAAATCCAAATACGGAATCTCAAGAACTTTTAGGGTATTCGTTGATCTAATTTCTGTTTATTTCTTTATGAGATTCTTTAGTAGGCCTGGACATTTTTTTGGATTAATTGGACTTCTGCTGAGCTCAATAGGATCCTTAATATTAATTTATCTAGTGTCTCTGAAATTTATTTATGGCTTGGATATTGGTGATAGACCTTTGCTTATTGCGGGGACTTTACTTGTGGTTGTAGGCATACAATTTATTAGTTTTGGTGTTATTGGTGAAATCTTGAGTAGAACTTACTTTGCATCCAGTAAAGAAAAGTCGTATTTCATTAGATGGAATTCTAATGACAAAGAGTAATTCATTTTTTGCTTTTTGCTTTTTAAGTTTGATCCTATCCGCAAGGCTGCTGTTTGATTTAATTAATGCAATAGAAATCCACTTTGACGAAGCTCAATACTGGGTATGGTCACAGAATCTATCATTAAGTTATTTATCTAAGGGGCCTCTAGTCCCTTCAATGATTGCTTTTTCTAATCAAATCTTTGGTCAATCATATCTAGGCCTTAAATTTTTTTCTTACATAGCTTTTGCAGGAACAGCTCTATTGCTTTCTTTAACAGCATTAAAACTATCAGGCAAAGAAGAAAGTTTTAACACAGCTCTAGTATTTTCTGCATTATCTCCAGCACTATTTCTTCTTGGAGGGATTGCTTCAACAGATATCTATCTATTCTTTTTTTGGTCTCTAAACATTTTTGCTTATGTTCATTTTTTTAAGGATAGGGATGAAAAATGGTTTTACGTTATAGGAATAAGTACAGGTTTAGGTATCCTAGCAAAGTTAAGCATGGCGTTATTGCCTTTAAGTATATTGCTGTATTTCTTAGCAAATGATTTGAAAAAATATTTTTTCAACATTCATATCTATGTTTCAGCATTGTTGACATTGCTAATTAGCTCACCAATTTTAATTTGGAATGCGCAAAATAATTGGGTGACTTTTTTTCATGAGATCGACCACTTAGTATCCGAGATACCAAGTGCTAATCCAGAAGTTTTAGTTTTAACTTTGCTTTTAACAGTGCCATGCTCTCTGCTTCTTTCCATAAAAAAAATAAGAGAAAAAGTTTTTTCTCCAAAATTAAATTTCTTAATTTACCCAACATTATTGATGATTTTATTCTTTGTAATTAAAAGCTTTATGGGAAAAATACAATTGAATTGGTCTATTCCGATATTTCTTGTTTTAATACCTATTTTTGCCAGCATATCGGACTCAAAGAGAGGTAGCGGGGCACTATTAAGTTTGTTTCTTCTGTGTCCGATAATCTTATTTTCAAATAAAGCAATTTCCTCCTTATATTCAACAGATGACCCTTTACACCCAATAAGAGGTTGGAACGAGACATATCAGAATCTTTTTCAAGACGAAGTTTATGATTTTTTAGCTTCTGAAGATTACAAATTATTGTCAACAGCAGCATATTTCAAGGGAACAGCTTATAATTTATATCTGGCTAAAAGTTCGAATAGAAGACTTACACATTTTGATTTGTGGAGACCAAATCTAAATTCTTCAAACAAAATCCTGTTCATTACATATTCACAAAAAGGTGCACCATCTAATAATTTAAATTGCTCGAAAATAAGAGAAGTTAAAAATTTTCCCAGAAAGCACTTAACTCTGTATAATTGCACCTCAAAATGAAAATAGGAATAATTGGATCTGGCAAATTTGGGCTTGTTTTAGCTCGAATAGCTACTGAAAATAATAATGAAGTTCTAATTCATTCTCGGCGTGCCAATGAAGTCGAATCAATAAATACAAAAAACGAAAGCTTATCAGGTTTTTCTTTTGGTAAATTAGCTATTTCAGCAACACAAGACATAAATGAATTATATGAATGTGATGCGCTTTTAGTTACTGTAGCCAGTAAAGATTTCAAAGAATCCATAAACAAATTTAATTATCGTGCTTATAAAGGTAAATTTGTGAGTTGCGTCAAAGGTTTTGAAAAAATTTCAGGAAAACTTATGACAGAAGTTTTGGTCGATGAATTTAATATAGATTCTAATAATGTTTTTGTTTTGAGTGGCCCAAATTTATCGAAAGAACTGAGTGATCAAGAGCTTACTGGCACTGTAATTGCAGGAGAAGATAAGATTTTTATTGATGCTTTGTGTAATGCTTTAAAAACAGATTATTTTTTGCCCTTTTCAAGCAATGATAGATACGGTGTTGAGCTCGGCGGTGCCATGAAAAATATCTACGCAATATTATCTGGTTATTTTCATAAAAAAGGGGTCGGTGAAAATACTATAGGCTTACTCTTAACCAAATGTTTATCAGAAATGAGTATGTACGGCAAAGCTCGAGGAGCAGACCCTGCTACCTTCCTTGGTTTAGCTGGTGTAGGTGATTTTTTTTCCACAGCACTCTCAAGTGACTCTAGAAATTATAAATTTGGAGAATTTCTAGCAGAGGGCAATGATCCTGAAAAAGCATTAGATCAAGTAGGAGATACAGTTGAGGGATACGGGACATCATTAATTGTTCAAAAGAACGCTAAGGATCTTAATGTGGATTTAAAATTGTTAAATTATTTGATATCAATTTATGAAGAACCTAAAACGCTTTCAGATGATAAGAAAATCTTTCACTCGCTTGGCATAGAGCGCGATATAAATTTCAAATTTAAGTAAAATCTTTACCTTTAAGATCAGAACTAAGTTTGTAATCAAAACCTGTGGATGTCTTGATCTGATTTTTTTTAACTTCTAAATCAGTAAGATCTAATACGTCTTTATCAAATTCATAAATTGGTTCAATACTGCCATTAATTGCCTTCTCCCGCTCAACTTCCCGATTTTCAAGGACAGCCTCTCTTTTACTTTTCCATTTTGCAATGTCATTTTTTGAATATCTTTTCTCGATAAGCGACATTGTCAAATTCTCTGAAACAACTGATGCTGTAGCGTTATTGCCACCAAAACCCTTGGAATTTATTATCACTACATCCTTTTTCTTATCAAAAGCCTGATCTTGTAAATAAAAATCTAGATTATCTGTAAATACATCATCGGCTAGTTTTGGGATAGTGCAAATCCCAGAGCAATTCTGTGTTTCCATTGCACCTAGAGCACCCCAAAGCTGATCCATACCAGCAGAACCCATGGTATGTCCAAGTTTTGATTTAAGGGATGTAACTGGTAATGATTCAATACCAAATTCTTTTGCAAAAGTTGAGACAATGTGAGATTCGGTGATCCTGTTTAATGGAGTTCCTGTTCCGTGAGCGATGAAAGCTGAATTGTCTTTAAGCACTTTGTCTCCGAAAACTTCTTCTATATCTTGAAATGTTTTACCGACTGAAAAATAGTTTCCTGCTCCTGGCCCTGAAATAGATTTTTTGTTTCCATCAGCATTAATATTTACATTCAAGATACATCCTCTGATATTAGCTCCACTTTCCAAAGCTAATCTATCGCTCATCAGAATAGTGAATCCTGATGATTCTCCAACAACTAAGCCCATGTTATCTCCGAAAGGTCTGCAATATCTTGTATAATCCAGTTCTTCGCCTTCACCAAGTAAAGTTTGTAAGTCTTTAAGTCTTTTGTCTGTTGTCATAGCACCCATTGCATCAAAACCGATGAAAGCAGGCGGCATAATAATTGCTTCTGAGGCACCAACAATTACCAACTCACTTTTGCCACTTTTAATTAACTCCACACCAGCATTCATGTTGTATTGTGAAGTAGCACATGCCCCAATAAAATGTCCGGAGATACCAAGACTTCCTGTTACATAGGCATTAATGAAATCCGCTGTCATCTCAGGCAGTGTGAAAGAAATAGTTTTTGATGAAGCTCTTTTGCCCATTGGGTGTGATGACATTAAACCATCACCAGAAAACTTATCCATATTCATCACAGCACACCCTGCAAAACAACCTGATTTATCACGACCGTAGTCATCAATTGCTTTTCTTACGTCAAACCCACAGTCACTAAATGCGTCAGCAATTCCCATTATTGCCATTCCTAATGCTTTTGGATGTTGTCTTGATGCGTAATACTCCGTTGGATTAAGTCTGAAAGGTAGTTGACCACCTCCATTTGCAGGTAAATCATAATCGTAGGACCAGTATTTTTCTTTAATAAATTCTTTATCTATTTTTCGTACAAGTGTATTTTTCAATACTTCTTGTTCTCTCTCAGAAGCATATTTATCAAAGCTTTGACTTTCACCAATTTCGTCAGCCATATTGCAAAGTGACAGTACTGATTTGATATAGTCTTGTTTATTTTTTTTTGATTCTAAGCTGTAAGTTACTCTTGTATGGCTCAAATTATGCGAGGCTCTTCCAGCAGGTGTTACTCCCCCAAAACCTACTATGCAAGGTATAGGAGTTTTACTCATACTTCTGCTCCATTGCTTCAATTGTATTCATCATTAATGTATTAATTGTCATTGGTCCCACACCACCAGGCACAGGAGTATAGGCTGAGACTATATTAGAGATATTAGTCATGTCAACATCTCCACATTTTTCAGCGGGATGATAACCGGCGTCTATCAATATCGAGCCGGTCTTTAAATATTCAGCAGATACAAATTTAGGGACCCCCACAGCAACTACAACTAAGTCATAATTTTTTAAACTATCTGTAAGATTTTTTGTTTTTGAGTGCGCAATTGTCACAGTTGCATTCGCATTTAAAAGCATAGCTGCCATCGGTTTTCCCAGTATCTGACTTCTACCAATTACCAAAGCATTCATGCCATTAACGTCTATTTTGTAGTAATCCAGAATACGCATAATGCCCAGGGGCGTACATGAACCAAATGCACCCATGCCCATAGACATATTTCCGAAACCTTGTGTAGTCACGCCATCGACATCTTTTTTTAAATCGATAGCATTAAAACATGCAATTTCATCTATATGATTTGGGACAGGATGTTGTAATAAAATTCCATCAACTTTTGTATCATTATTCAAATCAAATATTAATTCCTTAAGCTCTGATGTTGTAGTATCTTTCGAAAGTCTTTTAATCTCTGTCTTAATTCCAAGAGTGTGACAAGCCCTTTCTTTCATATTTACGTATGTTGTAGATGCTGGGTCATCGCCAACAAGTATTGCAACCAATTTTGGTGCTCGGCCAAAATCATGTAATTTTTTTACTCTAACAAGCAGATTTTCACTACTTGCTAGAGCAACTTCTTTACCATCGAGTATTAGACAATTATTCACTTAAATATGCTTGAGTTTAAAGCACATAGTTTATATGATTTCTTTTTCGGGGCATAGCGCAGTCTGGTAGCGCACCTGGTTTGGGACCAGGTGGTCGCAGGTTCAAATCCTGCTGCCCCGACCAGCGCCAGTAGCTCAGCTGGATAGAGCAGTAGCCTTCTAAGCTATTGGTCGGGGGTTCGAATCCTCCCTGGCGCGCCAATTCTTAGATACCTATATTTTTATAGGACTTAATTAGTTTATTGATAGAGTAAATAAACGCAGTTGTACGTAATGAATCGTAATTATTTTTGTTCCAAATTTCGCTCATATTTTCGTAAGCTTCAGTCATCATATCTTCAAGCCCTGATCTAACGAGATCTATCTCTGAAGGCCCTTGATTTAATAAATCTTTCGTTTGAGATGAAACTTTTGCTCCAGTAGAACTTTCTATGACGCTGATAAGTGAGGCATTCTCATATTCCTTTCGTCTTTTTTCCATTCTACCGAACCTCATGTGTTGAAGATTTCTAACCCATTCAAAATAACTAACCGCAACACCCCCTGCATTTGCGTATAGGTCAGGTATTACTAAAATACCTTTCTTGGTTAAGAGCTGATCAGCTTTTGAGGTAATTGGACCATTCGCACCCTCACAGATAATTTTTGCATTTAAAAGATTATAGTTTTCATTTGTAATTGTGCCTTCTGTTGCAGCTGGGATATAAATATCACAGTTTTCTGAAAAAACTTCTTCTCTTGTTTTAAGTTCTGCTTGGTTTGGATAATTGTTAGGATCTCCTGATTCGTTTAACCAATTCCTTATTACATCAATATCTAAACCCTTTGAATTAAAGAAACTTTGGTCTTTTTCAATAACACCAATGATTGTACAGCCATGATCTCTTAAAGCTCTTGCAGCAAAGTAACCTACTTTACCTAATCCTTCCAATATAATTTTTTGTGATGAAAGTTTTCCCGTTATCTTTGTTTTTTTAATATCTTGGGAATTAAAAAAGGAATTGAGTGCATAAAAAAGACCTCTTCCAGTAGCTTCAGTCCTTCCGTCTACTCCGCCCATATTTTCTGGTTTTCCAGTAACACATGCGTAAGCATTTATATCATGAGGATTTAATCTTTTATATTCGTCAGCAATCCATGCCATTTCTTTTTTTCCTGTTCCCATATCAGGGGCAGGTACATTCAAGCTTGGTGAGATTAACCCCCTTTTGACAAGCTCTTCTGTGAACCTTCTGGTTATTTTTTCTAAATCTTCTTCAGAGTATTTACTAGGATTTATTTTTAGGCCGCCCTTAGAACCGCCAAAAGGAACATCAATAACAGCATTTTTAAATGTCATTAACATTGCCATTGCTTCGACTTCTGTTGCTGAAACAGCAGGGGAATATCTTATACCGCCTTTAACAGGCTCTAAGTGCTCTGAATGGACTGCTCGCCAACCAGTAAACACCTTAATTCCACCCGAAAGCTTTACACCAAATCTAATTGTATGGGTGCTGTTACAAGATTTAATTTGATTTGCTAAGCCTTTTTCAACATCGAGGGTTTTGATAGCGTTATCAAACATTTTTGAAACACTTTTGATGAATAAATTATTTGACCCCAATTTTTCCCCCATTCAATTGCATAATGATATAATTTTTTTCTTCAAAGATCACAAAAATATGGTGGGCGTAGCTCAGTTGGTTAGAGCGCCGGTTTGTGGCACCGGAGGCCGAGGGTTCAAATCCCTTCGTCCACCCCATTTTCTGCTTAGTAGAAATAGTCGTATAGAAACTCAGTAAATAAGGTAGCTTGCAAGTTATGGACAGCATGCACAATTATTACAAGATAAAGTGAATTGTACTTGTGCATAAGGTAACCAAGTAAAAGACCAAAAAAGAAAAGAGGAATTAGAAGCAAAAGGTCATATTGAAAATGGATAGAGGTCCAGATCAAGCTGGTTAAAACAATACTGCCATTGATACCGAGTTTTGTAGTTTTCAGTTGCGAAAATAGAAAACCTCTAAACAACAATTCTTCAAGTATCGGAGCACCAATTACCACCATTAAAAAATTCAGAATGAAAGGAGTTGCTTTCATGAGTTTTATGAATTCCTCAGGTGGGGTTATTTGAAAAGCATAACCATAAACACTTATGACTAGATAGAAAATTAACCATGCCACTAATGAATAGATGAGCGCATTTCTATCAAAATGATAAAGACCTAAATTTTTGTTTAAATCAATTTTTCTTCTTCTTAGAAGCCAGAATATGAACCAAATCTGCAAAGGCACTGTCAGTAAATAACTTATTGCACTTTCTACGGGAGAAATAATAGTTTTTTCGTCAGAGAGTATGCTCACCTCAACTGGATTTTGTTTCATCCAAATCTCAAATGCTGAGTCGGTGCCGGATGTACCTAGAAGACTGTAAGTTACTCCAAGAAGAACGGCTACAATAATTGGCAGAATCAAGACTACCACTAAACTTAATATAACAGCTGAAACTGGGTGATAATTACTTAAATTTTTTTTGGTTTTACGAACATTCATAGTCTTATGAGTTATAGGTAAAAAATAACAGAATTTATAAAAAAAATTAAGAGTTATTTATCAATTTTATGAATTAATAAAAGACATACAAAATGAAATAGATTTATAGCAGGTTTCACGATTTATGAATAAAGTTTTGCATTAAATACATAAAGTTTTGTATTTTTGCCTAAAAGTTATTGATTTAAGAACTATGTGCTCTATATTTATATTATGTTCGAAAATAACTTAGTTCCAATGGTCGTTGAGCAAACCTCTAGGGGTGAGCGTGCTTTTGATATCTTTTCCAGACTACTTAAAGATAGAATTGTTTTTATTGTTGGTGGCATTGATGATTACGTTGCTAATCTCGTAGTCGCACAACTCTTATTTCTGGAGTCTGAGGATCCTAAAAAGGATATTTACATGTACATCAATTCACCTGGCGGTGTAATTACATCTGGACTATCAATCTTAGACACAATGAATTATCTCAAATGCGATGTTTCAACAGTTTGCTTTGGTCAAGCTGCAAGTATGGGAGCGGTTTTACTCGCAAACGGAGCAGACAAAAAAAGATTTGCGTTACCAAATAGTAGAGTCATGATTCATCAACCATTAGGAGGGGCAAGAGGACAAGCCTCTGATATAGAAATTCAAGCAAAGGAAATACTTACATTGAAGGATAAGCTCAATAAAATACTTGCAGATAAAACAAAACAAAGCCTCAAGAAAATCCAAACTGATACAGAAAGAGATTTCTTCATGAATGCAGAAGAAGCAGTGAAATATGGAATTATTGATGAGGTTCTCAAAGAAAGAAAATAATGGCTGAAAAAACTACCAAACTTCATTGTTCTTTTTGTGGTAAAGAACAATCACAAGTAAAAAAACTCATAGCAGGTCCCAACGTTTATATTTGTAATGAATGTATTGACCTGTGTAATGATATTTTGCTTGAGGAAACTAAGAACGAGAAAGAAGAAGTTTTCGAGATTTCAAAACCAAAAGAAATATTTTCTTATCTTGATGAAGTAATTGTTGGACAGGATGATGCAAAAAGGAAACTTTCAGTAGCAGTTTATAACCATTACAAAAGAGTTTTCGCCAAGACTAAACATGAAGTAGAGGTGCAAAAAAGCAACGTAATGTTGTTAGGTCCAACTGGTTCTGGAAAAACACTATTAGCACAAACATTAGCAAATTACTTAGACGTACCGTTTGCAATTGCAGACGCTACCTCTTTAACAGAAGCAGGTTATGTGGGCGAAGATGTTGAGAATATTATTCAGAAACTTCTTCAAAATGCTGACTACGATGTTGAACGAGCTGAAAGAGGGATAATCTACATTGATGAAATAGATAAAATTTCCAAGAAAGGGGAAAACGTCTCAATAACCAGAGATGTTTCAGGTGAGGGAGTGCAACAAGCCTTGCTTAAGATAATAGAGGGCACTACAGCAGCAATCCCACCTAAAGGTGGAAGAAAACATCCCCAGCAAGAATTTATAAATGTAGATACAAAAAATATTCTCTTCATTTGTGGTGGAGCGTTTAATGGTCTTGAAGATCAAATAAAAAAAAGACTGAATCAGAAACATATCGGTTTTGATACAAAGGTTAAATCTATCGATAAGAGTACAGATAAACCAACTTTCAAAAATGCTAATACTCAAGATTTAATAAAATTTGGAATAATCCCAGAATTTATAGGCCGTTTTCCAGTTATTGCAGCACTGGAAGAGCTTACAGAGCAAGAATTAGTCAGAGTAATGTCAGAAACCAAAAACTCCATCAGCGATCAATACAAATATCTTTTTGAAATGGATGGCATAGACCTAGAGTTTAAAAAAGAAGCATATGTTGCAATAGCTCAAGAAGCAAAAACAAGCGCTTCAGGTGCAAGAGCAATTCGGTCCATATTTGAAAATATATTACAAGACTCAATGTTCAACTTGCCGTCTGAACAAAATGTCAAAAAGATTGTCATCGACAAAAAGGCTGTAAAAACAAAAAAATTACCTCTTAGATTGCTTAACAAAAAAGCCGCCAATTAATGGAAACAGAAAATATAAAACCTAAGGTTAAAATGCCCATGATTCCTTTAAGGGATGTTGTCATTTTTCCAAATACTGTCTCAACACTTTTTGTAGGAAGAGAAAAATCAATTTTTTCATTGGAGGATGCCTTGAGAAGTAATAAAAAAATATTCTTAATAGCTCAAAACTCGCCTTCAAATGAAGAGCCAACGATTAAAGATTTGCCAAATATAGGCACACTCTCAACACTTCTTCAAATGATAAAATTACCGGATGGCACGGTCAAAATCTTAGTTGAAGGGATCCAAAGAGCAGAACTGAAAAAAATTACAACAAGTGATGGTTATTTTGCAGAAATAGAAAAAATTGATGAAGTGATCGAAGATTCAAAATATGAAAGAGATCTTTTATCGACAATCAAAAATCAATTCACGGAATTTGTAGCGGTATCTAGAAAAGTGTCTCACGAGATCATTAATCAAGTTGAATCTATGGGCAGCCTGGCAAAAGCTGTGGATGTAATTTCTTCGAATATTCATCTATCAGTTCAAGATAAACAAGAAATTCTTGAGAAAGTAAACGTTGTTGAAAGATCTGAATTTTTATCGAGTCTACTTGAAGCCCAAATTGAACTTATAGAAGTGGAACAACGAATAAGAGGTAGAGTTAGAAAACAAATGGAGAAATCCCAAAAAGAGTATTTCTTGAATGAACAAATAAAAGCAGCTCAAAAAGAACTTGGAGATATCAGTGATGAAAAAAGTGAGCTAGATGAATTACAGAAAAAGATTGAAGAAACAAAACTTTCTAAAGAAGCACTAGAAAAAGTTAATACGGAATTCACAAAGCTTAGACAAATGTCACCTATGTCGGCTGAAGCAACGGTTGTACGAACTTATATAGATACAGTGCTAGATGTTCCTTGGAGTAAGTCGACAAAAATCAACCTTGATTTAAATAAAGCTAAAGAGATTTTAGATGAAGACCATTACGGCTTAAAAGAAGTTAAAGAGAGAATACTAGAATACTTGGCGGTGCAAAAGAGAGTTACCAAAATGAAAGCACCAGTGCTGTGTTTTGTCGGCCCCCCTGGGGTAGGAAAAACTTCTTTAGGTGAATCCATTGCACGAGCAGTTAACAGAAAATTTTCAAGACTTTCGCTAGGTGGAGTTCGTGACGAAGCAGAAATTAGAGGGCACAGAAAAACATATATAGGCTCTATGCCAGGCAAAATCATACAAAAACTTTCCAAAGGAAAAGTTAAAAATCCCTTATTTTTACTAGATGAAATTGATAAAGTCGGCATGGATCACCGAGGTGATCCAAGCTCTGCTTTATTAGAAGTTTTAGATCCGGAGCAAAATAATACCTTCAATGATCATTATTTAGAGATTGATTACGATTTGTCGGAAGTGTTATTCATATGTACTGCAAATTCATTGAACATACCACCACCTTTACTGGATAGAATGGAAATAATAAGGTTGCCAGGTTACATAGAAGATGAAAAATTGAATATATCTAAAAATTATCTTGTTCCAAAAAATAAAGAAAAGAATGGTTTGAAAGAAGGTGAGATTACATTCAGCGATAATGCCATTTTAAAAATTATTCGAAATTACACTAGAGAGGCTGGGGTCAGAAGTCTAGACAGACAAATAAATAAAGTGTGTAGAAAAAAAGTTAAAGATTTATCTTTAGGAGCTAAAGCAACTAAGTTAATCGATAATAGGGTAGTTAGAAATATTTTAGGCGCTGAGCCTTTTAAATATGGTCAACATGACGCAGAGAACTCTCTTGGTCAAGTGAATGGGTTAGCATGGACTTCAGTGGGAGGAGAATTATTACAAATTGAGGCTGCTGTTACAGCGGGCAAAGGTAGAGTCATAAAGACAGGCTCACTAGGTGATGTGATGCAAGAGTCAATCCAAGCAGCTCTGACAGTTGCAAAAAATATTGCTAAAGATAAGAAAATCAAATCCGAGTTTTTTGATAAACATGATATTCACATTCACGTGCCTGAAGGTGCTACTCCCAAAGATGGACCAAGCGCGGGTATAACTATGTGTACGGCAATAACTTCTCTTGCAACTGAAAAAAAGGTAAAAGCAAACCTGGCAATGACAGGAGAAATTACATTAGCAGGTAAAGTTCTGAAAATTGGGGGGTTAAAAGAAAAACTCATTGCTGCTAAAAGAAGTGGTATAACTAATGTCATCATTCCCCATGAAAATTTAGGTGATGTTGAAGAAATAGAATCAAATATTTTAAAAGATCTAGAAATTATACCGGTTAAAAATATTGCAGAAGTTCTTAAAGTAGCACTGGTATAGGCATTCTTAAGCCGCAAAGTCAAGAAAAACAGCCTGAAATAAAGTTCATTTATTTGGGTTAAAAATCTTGATTTATTGATTTTTAGGGTCTAATGTTATTAAAAGCCCGTAACAGGGCATTTTGAGGAGATTTTATGAATAAGGCTGATTTAATTGACATGGTTGCCAGCGAGACTGGTAGCACTAAAGTTGATGCTGCTAAAGCGTTAGATGCTGTTGTAGATGCTGTGACAGGTGCACTTGCTAAAGGTGACTCTGTATCACTTGTAGGATTCGGAACATTTTCTGTTAGACACAGAGCTGCTAGAGAAGGGATAAACCCTCAGAATCCTTCACAAAAGATTCACATACCTGCAGCTAATGTACCGGTTTTCAAAGCAGGTAAAGCACTAAAAGCTTCAGTAAACTAAATTTAACTGAGTGATCAGTTTCTTACGGGAGAGGCTACAAGGAATTGTAGCCTTTTCTTTTCTAGGTATAGTTGCCCTAACTTTCGCGTTTTTGGGGCTCCCCACTTTTACGCAAACTTTCAACGTTAATGATTATGCCAAAATTGGCAAATACAGCATTTCACAATCAGAATATTTTCGAACAAAAGCACAGGTAGAAGATAATCTTCGTTCACAGTTTGGTGAAGGTTTGAATTTTTCTGACCCTGCAATAGTAGATATTGTTTCGAATCTCACTAATAATTCGATTATAGAAAAATACACATTAATAAACTTCTTTGATGACTTAAATGCCGATATACCCGACACATATATTGAAACAGAACTTTCAAAGTTAGAAGCTTTTCAAGTAGATGGGAGATTCAATCAGGACTTATTTAAGCAATATTTAATTAACTTCAATTTGACCAAAGAAGACTTGATGGAGGATTTTGAGTCAGATCTAAAACTTAACTTGGCTGTTTCTCTTATAGATTCCACAGCCAGTTCTTACAATCAATCTATTAATCAATACCTTGATTTGCTTACTGAGAGGAGGTCGCTATCTTTTGTTGAGCTTGAAGCTGAAAATGTTACAAAGGATTTCACTGCAGGAGAAACAGAAATACAAGATTATTACAACAATAATTTAGAGCAATTCGCGATTCCAGAAAAAAGATCATTCCTTCTTTTGGATTTAAATAAAAATAAGATGAACCTAGAAATTAGTGAAGTTGAAATAGAGGGAGCTTACAATTTATTTCTTGAAAATATGCCAGCACCTGAAAAAAGAGTATCACATATTATGATAATACGTGACAACTATTCTACCGATTTGGAGTATCAAGAAAGAATTGCGCTCGTAACAAACCAACTTGAAACATCAGAATTTAAAGATTTAGTAAAAAATTATTCCGATGACTTAGGAACAACCGATACGGACGGTGACCTTGGTTTTACAAATGGTGAAGTATTTCCAAGTGAATTTGAGTCGGTAATTGCAGGACTAAATATCGACGATGTATCGCCAGCCTTAAGTTACGAAAATAATACTCATTTCCTTAAAGTAACAGAAATAAAAGGTTCTGACACATCTTCATATGAGGATAAGAGAACAGAACTCCTGGGTGAATTAAAACAAATAAAATTTGAAGATGAGGTAGCTCAAATTTCTAGTAGCTTAACTTTTTCAAATTTTACTATGGAGGAAGTAAAAAAATTTGCTGAATCTAACAGCCTTGAACTTAAAGACTACGTCGACCTTTCTGTGGCTGATTTCCCACTTAATTTTGAAAACTCTTCTATAGTCTCAACTACTGAAGTAAACAATTGGTCAAGTCCGCTAGAAATCGGATTTGACAATTTTTCCTTCGCTTACGTTTACGATACAAAAGACAAAACATATAAAGAGTTTTCAAGTGTTACAGATTCTGTTAAAAATATTATCCTTGAATCAAAAAAAACTGATTATCTCAATGAAATTTATGCTAGCCCAGATATTACTGTTTTGAACGAAGCCTCACTCAGCGAATTATTCGAAATTAGTGATTTTAAGGTGGAGAAGTTCAAAGGCATCAATAGGTCAACCTCACTGTTATCAAATGATATAGTTGGTAAAGTTTTTAATGACTCAGATATTGGGGTAATTAAAAAAGAAGTCACGGCAAAAGGACTTTTAATATATGTTGTAGAAGATAGGATAAAAGGCGACCACACTAGCGTTTCAGAAGAAGACCGTATTGCTATTCTTGAAGAATCTAAAAGAACAAATCTTCAGTTGGCTTTCAATGAATTAAGAGCGAAATATAACTTTGATGAAAAGATATCAGTTAGCAACCAATTCGCTAATCAAAACTTGTAGCTTGAATATTATAGCCACCATCCACGTATATGGTTTGTCCGGTTATACCGCTCGACATATCACTTAACAAGAAAGCAGCTGTATTTCCGACTTCTTTTGCTGTGATGTTTCGAGCAATTGGTGTGTTATCACCGTGTTTGTTAAGCATTGTTTTAAAGCCTTTAATTCCAGAAGCTGCTAATGTTTTAATTGGACCTGCAGATATTGAATTTACTCTTATGCCTTTTGAACCAAGTGTTGATGCAAAATATCTTACACTCGCCTCAAGGCTTGCTTTTGCCATTCCCATTACGTTGTAGTTTGGAGTTGCTTCCTGAGATCCGATATAGGTTAAAGTTATTGCTGCACTATTTTCAGTCATATACGGATGAGCTTCTTTCAAAAGTGCTGAAAAGCTGTATGAACTAACATCATGTGTGATTTGAAATCCTTCTCTAGTAATGCAGTCTTCTATATTTCCCGAGATCTGATCAGCAGGTGCAAAGCCGACAGAATGCACTATACCGTCAATACTGCCCCACTCTTTGACAGCTTTAGCTATTAGCTTTTTAATTTCGTCATCCTTTGATAAATCGCAAATTTCGGTGAAACCTTTTCCATTTTCTGCTGAAAATTCGTTTATAAATTTTTCAAATCTTTCATTTTGATAACTAAAACCTAGAATCGCCCCATTTTCGTGAAGCGCTGAGGCTATTGCTGAAGCTATTGAATATTTGTTGGCAAGACCAACAACTAAAATTTTTTTCCCCTTAACCATGGATGAATTATAGTTTATTTTGAATAGATATAAAATTTTACAAAAATGCCTTAAAACCCTTATGGAAACTCACTGAAAACGCCTTTTTTCCCAAAAAGTGACAAAAAAAGGGTATTTGTTACATTTAAATGACAAAATTGTATTAAAAAAGGCCCAAATGAACTATGATTTGGGGATATTAACTTTTTAAAAAGGTAATTAATATGAATATATTCAAATATTTAATGAGCTTGCTCGTTATCACTACATTCTCTTTGGGTGTTTTTGCTCAAGAAGAAGATGGTGATGTTGAGGAAGTGGTTGTTACCGGTTCAAAGATTAAAAGTGCAGACTTATATTCTTTTGCGCCAGTAACAGAGATTACTGCAGAGGATATTGCAGTAACTGGTAAAGCCTCAATCGGTGAGATTTTGCTTGAGCTACCATCACAAGGTTCTGGATTATCCAGAAACTACAACAATGGTGGTTCTGGTGCGGTCAGAATCGATATGAGACATCTTGGTTCAGGTCGTAACTTGATCCTTGTAGATGGCAGAAGATGGGTAAATTCTGGTCAAGGAGCTAATGGTTCTGTTGATTTGAACTCAATACCATCTGCCATGGTAGAAAGAGTCGAAATCCTAAGGGATGGAGCATCTGCTGTTTATGGCTCAGATGCAATTGCTGGTGTTATTAACATCATCACTAAAAGTGATTATTCTGGTACTTCAGCAACATACCAAATGGGAGAATACTTTGACGGCGGTGGTGCATCAGAAGTGATGACATTCACTGTTGGTGAATCTTCAGGCAATAGTTCATATGTTGCTGGTGTTTCTGTTGTTGAT
>Ga0208390_1000024_pt1 | contig 42225 bp, 43 predicted proteins | sample Knorr_S7_td_Surf_FD_185594 | JGI IMG/M metagenome (GOLD analysis project Ga0208390, IMG submission 185594) | Marine microbial communities from Southern Atlantic Ocean transect - Knorr_S7_td_SurfaceA_ad_6m_LV_A (SPAdes) (version 2) | ecosystem: Environmental > Aquatic > Marine > Oceanic | place...
GCATATTGAAAACCCATTGCAGAACCCCAGTCGTGAATTACTAAGTTAATTTCATTTCCTAAATCTAAAGAATCTAGTAAATTTGATAAATATTTATATTGTCCATGATAAGCGTAATCAGGGTTATCCTTACCCCCAAGCTTTTCAGAATCTCCCATACCAATCAAATCTGGAACTACAACTCTTCCTACATCTTTCATATAAGGAGTAATATTCCTCCATAAAAAAGAAGAGGTTGGGTTACCATGAAGAAAAACAATGGATTGTCCAGATCCTTCGTCAAGGTAAGCCATTTGTTTTCCTAAAATTTCTTTATATTTCTTTGTCATTGATTATCTCCTTAATAGACATCATTTAATATATCATTAATAAATTAACAATTTGAGGTAATAGGATGTTTGATCCAAATCAAAGAAGTAAGGCTTTTAATTTTGCTTTAAAAACTCAAGATAATTTTGGCCTCATAATTGGCGCATTCATTATCTGGTCTTTTTGGGCAATCTTTTTCTCAAATTTAGAATATGTATTTATCTCTAAAGTATTGCTAACACTATTATTATTAGGATTTGCAATTATCACACCCTTAATTGACTTTAATGAGTCTCATGCAACAAATCCATTATGGACAGGACATGCAAGGTTTCATTTAGTTTGGCAGGTTAATGCAATGATTTTAAGTTCGTTTCTTTCATTGTACTTACTTTGGATAACTGGTGATTCTTTAAGTTTAGGGTTGGTATATTGCATTATTTATTTATGGATAATAGCTTTTGCGTTAACTTTATTTTCTATGTCTTTATATGATGGAGAATTAAATGACATTAATGGTGTACCACCGATAAAGCAGAAACTTTTTGGAAAGAACTTAGTTATTGATAGGAATGTCCAGGCTATCTCTGGGGCATTCATCATATGTACTTATTCGTTAGTCCTTTCAGTAATTTAATTTAATTTTAATCTTATTTAGGGGAAGTCCTTTATTAATTCTTTCTCTGAAGTCTCTTTTGTATTTAACATAATATATATTATACGAATGTATAGATACAATAAAATAAGGCTTTAGATGTAGCCCTACTATTATTTAGATAAATGAAAAATGAAATTAGAAGTAATTTTGCTCTACTAGATTATCAATGGATGTTAAATCTTTTTGACACTTATCTAGGAAGTTATGTAGCTTCTCATCATCAAATTTATCAAAAGTAGATACATCAAATCTAAGTCTTAAAGATCTAATTTTTAGAATAATATTTTCATTATTCGGTAGGCTTTCTAAACATAATCTAAGAATTGTTAAACATCTTGTTAATGACCTTGGAAAACTATCATTTTTTAATAAAAAGTTGATAACTTCTCCCCTGTCTACTTCTCCTTTGGAAATTTTCCTGAATGCATCTTGGGCTGACAAAATTGATAGCAAGCTAATCCACTCCATAGAGGAAAAATCATAAGTTTGTTTTTCACTCTTTGTAATACATAAACAATCTATTATGCGCGAAATCATATCTACTCTCTCTAGGAATCTCCCAAGTCTAATGAATTCAAATTCATAACCTCTAGAAAGATTGTCATTAATCGAACTAAAAAATTCTTGTGTCAAATTTACTGTTTCTGTTACATGTGGAAGAATTTTTCTCTTATGAATTCTGCTTATACTTTCTTTATTCAAATGATCGTATAGGTGATTCAAAGCAATGCTTGCTGTTTTTGGAAGATCGTCTCTAACATTTTCAATATTAAATTTTGCCATATCTAGGCAATTCCTCATTGAACTGTAGTTTGTCTTTCCCTCAAATAAAAAATTAATTACGTTCTCTTCGTTATATTTTTTGTATTTTTTTTCGTAAATGTAATTAATGTCTAATGTGTCTATAAGAGACTTCCAATTCAAAGAATGATCAATTGGAAAATCTAAAATTAACTCTAGATTAACGTCTACCATCCGAGCAATGTTTTCACATCTCTCTATATAACGAGCTAGCCAATAAAGGTGTTTTGCACTTCTACTTAACATCAAACATCAACAATCCAAGTATCCTTGCTACCACCACCTTGTGAAGAATTAACAACGGTCGAACCTTTCTTGAGAGCTACCCTTGTTAGTCCCCCAATAGTCACGTAAACGTTTTTTCCTGAAAGTATGAAAGGTCTTAAATCTAAATGTCTTGGTGCAACAATATCTTTATCATAAGTTGGAGTTGTAGATAAATTTATTAAAGGCTGGGCAACATAATTTTTTGTATTACTGAGAACCTTTTTAATTACATCTTCTTTAGTCTTATTGGTTAATGTTTTTCCGATAACAATGCCATATCCTCCAGCTTCAGCAACAGGCTTAATAACCATTTTTCTTATATTTTCAAAAACATAATCCCTTTCTTTTTTATTGCTCATAAGATAAGTCTTGATATTTGGCAAAACAGGATCTTCTTTCAAGAAAAAATTTATCATTTCAGGAACATAGTTATAAACAGCTTTATCATCTGCTATTCCGCAACCTGGGGCATTAACAATGGAAACGTTTTGTTTTTTCCAGCACTTAATAAGACCTTTAACACCTATAACACTGTCAGGATTTCCAACTTCAGGATCAAGAAACTCATCGTCTACCCTTCTATAAATTACGTCAATTTTTTCTAAACCTTCTATGGTCTTTTTATAAACAAATCCTTTTTTAACGATTAAATCTCTACCTTCAACTAGATCTATTCCCATTTGTTGTGCTAGATATGAATGCTCATAGTAAGCGGAGTTGTAAATTCCTGGAGTTAATAGAACAATCTCTGGTTTTTTAATTTTTTTGAAAGATGATTCAACTAATGTTTCATAGAGCCTCAGAGGATATTCATCAATTCTTGAAACTCCGTAATGCGAAAATAGATCTGGAAATACTCTTTTCATCACATATCTATTTTCAAGCATATAAGAGACTCCAGAAGGAATTCTAAGATTATCTTCTAAAACGTTAAAATTACCATCGATGTCTTTTATCAAATCTGAACCACAAATATGAGACCAAGATGAATTAGGTAATTTGATATTTTTACAAAAGGAAAAAAAATACTTAGATTTAAGAATAAGATCCTTATTCATTGTTGAATGTTTGAAAAATTTTTGTTCGTTATAACAATCTTCAATAAATAAGTTGAGAGCTTTAGTCCTTTGTTTAAGACCTTTTGAAACTAAATCCCACTCTTTTTTTCTAATAATTCTAGGAATGAAATCAAGTGGCCAAGTTCTTTCAGATGATTCTCCTTCAGAATAGACTCTAAAATTTATCCCAAGGGATTTAATGGCTGCTTTTGTAGCTAAATCTAGTTCCTCCATTTCTTTTGATGATAAAGATTCAAAGAAATTTCCTATCTTTTTTATATGTCTTCTTACACTCTTTTTTGATGATATATATTCATCAAAGGAGTCAGATAAATCATAATTTGACCAGTTTAATTTCATATGGTTATTTGTATATTTAGCAATACTCAATATAACATTCATTTATAATAAAGCTGAGGTCCAATTTATTACTGAAAATGACCTATTGTGTTGCAATCAAAATAGAAGAAGGCTTAGTTTTCGCCTCTGACTCTCGTACTAACGCTGGTTTAGATAACGTCAGTACATACTGCAAGATGTTTACTTTCAACGTTGGAGATAGAGCTTTTGTGATTCTAACTTCCGGTAACCTCGCCACATCTCAAGCTGTTTATCACAGAATAGAAAAAGATTTAACTTCTTCCGAGACAATCAGAACTTTAAATACTTGTGAGGATTTAGACGATGTTGCCTCTTATGTAGGTGAGTTAAATGTTGAATATCAATCAATATCTAACGAGAATCCATCGCAAAATAGTGTTTCTCTTGGCTCCCACTTTATTGTAGGCGGTCAAATCAAAGGCCAAGATCCAAATCTTATGTTGGTCTATCCAGAAGGTAATCATATCTATATGTCTGACGATCAGCCATATTTACAAATTGGAGAAACTAAATATGGAAAACCAATTTTAGATAGGATGATTCATCAAGATACTTCTTTAGGTGATGCAGCAAGAGTAGCCCTACTTTCTTTGGATTCAACTATGAGGTCCGATCTAACTGTCGGCCCACCCATTGATTTAATTGTTTTTAAGAAAGATCAGATTAATTTAGATTTTCAGGACCAACTTAAATTGGATTCTCCTTTCTTCAAAGAACTTTCCGATATTTGGGCTGAGCAAATAGATAAGGGTGTAAAAAAACTTCCTAAGTTTAATTGGGAATAAAACCATTCTCCAAATAAGATTTGATTAATAAAATTATTAAATTGTTTAGATTGATTTAATAAATTTTTTTATTTGAAAATACTAATTGGCAGTATTATTAGGATTTTTTACCAAAGAAAAAATAAACAATACCAGTAAAAAAATCACAACGTAAGGAGCATAAGTTACTCCAGGTGTAATACCGGTTGAATAAGAAGAATCATTTACTACTGAGTTAGATCCAAATATTCGCATTGCCCACTCAATAAAAAAACAAAAGATAATTAGAGGAGTGAGCGACCTATAACGCAACAAAATAATCCAAGAAAGTGCACAAAATATCAGCTGAATTAGTCCCCAAACGGAGAAAAATGCATAAATCAATGGCATGGGGTCAGGATTGCCTGATAAAACTTTGACGTTCGCAATTTCATGCAAACCAAATTCTTCAAAGGACATGTGAATCACTGATCGCCACGTCATGAGTAGTAAAAAAGGAACAAAAAGATAAATAACCAATTTATATCCTAAATAATTATTATCCGCTTGCTTAGGAAAAAGTAGTTCTAACATCTTACCTAAGTATTTTTAATGAATTCGCCTAAAATACCTGACAATTCTTTGGGCTTGGACCATTGAAAGAAGTGCCCGCCGCCAATGTTAGGAGCACTGGTTGCAATGGGACACATTTTTAAAACGTCTGCCTCTGCTCCATTGGTTACTGGGTCGTCTCCAGCAAATACACTCAAAAAAGGTTTTTGCCAATTTTTGAATAATTCTCTGGCTTCTCTAACACCATCCAGTGATTCGTCTGGAATTGTAGGCACGTGACTTGGCATTGCTCTTGGACCCATTTTGTAAGACGGGTTTGGGAAAGGTGCTTCATATGCCTGATCAATGACTTTGTTCAAAGGAAAAAGTTTTCTCAAGCCAATATTAAGGAAAAAGTAAGACACTAGTGTTTTCAGTATAGAATTTTTTGCCATCATGTTCGACATTAAAAAACCTATGGGTAAATCAACTGTATCCCAACAAAATTTTTGCCAATACATGAATTTGAGAGCCGGACTAGTTGGAGTTTGATCGTCTACAAGGTTCTGACCATCCATTTGACTTACTTCTTTTTGCATCGACATTACAGTTAGTTTGGTATCGCTTTCTCTGAAAGCTTTAACTTTATCGATAACATCTTGAGGAGTATCTGGATTGTAAGGCAGTCCAGTATTTCCCATAGCAACTCGGATAAACCTATCTGGTTCATTAGCGACAACTCTCAAGCCAATTAATCCTCCCCAATCTTGGCCAAAAAAAGTCAAATCTTTAAAATCATTTGCGTTAAGCCAATCGGTCATCCAATCAACCTGTCTTTGATAAGAATAATCTTCCCTGGAAGCAGGTTTATCGGATTTACCATATCCTGGAAGATCTGGAGCAATAACTCTTATTCCAGCTTCTGTTAAGAAGGGAATCATTCTGCTGTATAGGTAACTCCAAACTGGTTGACCATGCATTGCTAATAAAATGGGTCCATCTTTTGGACCTTCATCAATATGATGAATTCTTAAATCAGAACCATCATGAGTTTTTATAGTCGTGTAATTAGGTTCGAAAGGATAACCCTGAATATTCTTAAATGCACTATCAGGTGTTCTTAATATTTTCATAATTCAAATTTGGAGTTTGTTAAAGTGTCACAGACATTATTAAACTCTTTCATGGTTTGTTTGATGATCTCTTCTACAGGCATTACCCTGTTAATAAGACCAATTGATTGACCTGCCAAGGCTGGAGCTGCATTCATATCTCCACCGAAATACAGATTTTTAATTCCGCCCAAAGCAGACATGTCCATTTGGCCTTCCTCGTATATTTTATCAGTTAGATCTGTTTTCAAAGCTCTGATACAAGGTTTAGATTTTTTATTGAGAATGTAAGTACCTTGTTCTGAACCACTAACAATTGCTCCTTTAAAGTTTTCATGCACCGGACTTTCTTCAGAAGAAACAAATCTTGTCCCCATTTGAATACCCTCTGCACCTGCTGCAAAAGCTGCTGCCATCCCAATACCATCAACAATTCCTCCTGCAGCTACAATTGGAAGATCTGTATGCTTTCTTATCGACTGAATCAAAACATGCAAACCGACCTCTTCAGGACTTTTGAAACCTCCTCCTTCAGTACCCTCAACAACTAGTCCATCAACGCCAGCTTCTACTGCTTTAAGAGCGCCGGCTAAGCTTGGTACTGCATGAAAAACTTTTATATCAGCCTCTTTAAGCTTGTGAATGTATTTTGCTGGATCACCTGCAGAAGTTGTGACGAATTTTATATTTTCACCAATAACAACCTCAAGCATACTTTCATCAGATAAAAATAATATTGGTAGATTTACGCCAAAAGGACTATTAGTAAGAGTAGCCATTTTTCTGATTTCCTCTTTGCATTGATCAACCTCACCAGAAGAAGTCTCAATTATTCCAAAGCCACCCGCATTTGAAACTGCGGAGGCCAACTGACTTCTAGCAATCCAACCCATAGGAGCTTGAATGATTGGATATTTACAGCCTAACATTTCAGTAATTCTATTCATGATATCTCCACTAAAGATTGACAATTATTTGCCGTTAAAAAATTTGATACTTTTTCTTGATTTTCTTGATCAAGATTTTTAAATTCTTCTCTTATCCAATCTAAGCATTTAGCTTGGTAAGGAAAAGATTTCTGTTTCCAGGGATATCCTGCTAAATCAACAGACCATTCTTTTTCACCATTTCCTATGGCTCTATGATTTTCTATCATAGTCGGCACATATGAAATTGAAAGTTCTTTGAATAATTCATGGATAGAACCGCTCAAGTTATCTAAAGTTAGGTTTTCTTCTTGATATTCAAGCCCTCCTCTATCATCTAAAGTATTTACCCAAGCAACGGTTCTAGGTGATATTTCATGAGCTATCTTTCTGGGAGTCGGATCAAAACCCACCAATTGAGTAAATTGACCAAAAACTGCAAAATCACAAGAAGATGGATAGTTTCCTAAAAGGAACGGCTGCTCTTTGAAATGTTTTTCAAAAATCGAAAGGATATTTTTATAACTGTTATCTATAAATTCTGCAGTTTCATCATTTGAACCAACAACCCATAATCTTTCTATCTGTCTTTTTGAAAACACTTCTTTAAAAAATGCCAATTCATCGTCTTTCAAAGTATTGTTTATTCCCAACGGAAGAATGGTTCCGGCATTGTCAGCATCTGTATCGAAATGCCACCTATAATGAAACATATATTTAGTACACCATTCGTCACCAAAATCTTCCAAAACATAATTTATAAAATTTAATGAAGGATCTTTTGGTAAAACTGGTCTTTCTGGAAAAGCTTCCTCAAATTCTCTAATTAATGGTGTGGAATCAGTGATTGCTTTCAGAGCGCCATCGCGATTAAGTAAAAAGACTGGTAAAAGAACTGGCTTTGGAGCTTCAATCTTTAATTCAGCAAGAACCTCTTCAGGTTGTCGCCAGATGACTTGATAAGGAATTCTTTTATATCTCAGAAAAGCAATCATTTTCCTCGTGTAAGGAGAAGCTACATTACCTATGAGTTTTATCGGATTCATCATAAAGAAACTTTTTTAAAAATATCTTATCAAATTACTATCCTTTATATCTATTGATCAGTTACCTAAGTTTTAAAAGATTACTAAAAGTGAATCTTTAAAGTTTTGCTGGAAGATCTTTTACAGGCTTTCCATTTATAAAGTCGCTGATGATTTGTGCTAATTCAGGGCCAACCTCCTCCTGAACAAAATGACTGGCACCACCTAAAGTAATGACAGTAGGATTAGGAATCCTATTTAAAAAATCATCCTTCATGGGTAACGTTATTCTCTCTTTTTCCCCAAAAGCAACCAGAAAAGGTTTATCCCATTTCTCATAAACATCTTTCCACAATTGCTCATTTTCAGTGAGCTGAGTTGGAATAAGATAAGGCCAGACATGAGCACCTGCTTTATACAACCCAGATGGATAAGGAGCTTCATAGGCATAAGCTTCCTCCTCAGAAAGATCAATATTTCCAAAATTTCTTATGATTCCAACAATATCCATATCTTCTGCATAATACGAATAAGCCATCCATTTTGTAAACATTGAAATTCCTGCTGAAGTTGACGGATTACCATTTAACGCCTCCGCAGCTGCTTCCATCAACTCATCAAAGCTTATAGGACCTATCCACCAAACCCTTAGTTGAATAAATTTTTCAAATAACCAAGCTGTCAGACCAGAACGAGCAACCATACCGGTGTTAGATACAACCACATGACTAAAGCGATCGGGTAATTCTGCAACAACCCTCAAACCAACCAAGCCCCCCCAGTCTTGACCAAAAAATGTAACATTTTTAAGGTTTAGTTTTTGAACCAGTTCTTTCATTACTTCAACATGATGCTTATAAGAATAATCATATTTCGAAATGAATTTATCCGATTTACCGAAGCCTACACAATCTGGAACGATAACTCTGTGACCTTGTGCAGTAAGCGTTGGTATCATTTTACGAAATAAATAACTCCATGCAGGTTCTCCATGCAAAAGGAAAATTGGATCCGCATCTTTTGGTCCCTCATCAAGATAATGTATACGCAAGCCATCGATCATCATGTAATTCGGCTCATAAGGATAATCTTTCAAATTCTGAAACCTTTCATCAGGAGTTCTCAATACACCATTTTTAACTTCATAACTGAATAAATTAAAAGATGTCAGGCTGATTATTAAAAAAATCGAGATGTGACTTAGTAATTTCATAAACTGTTTCTAATATTTATTTTTTATCTAAGTTGAAATTATTTTTCAAGATGCTCTTTTTATGTTGGCAACTATTTCGTCAACAATTTCAGGTAATAATTCTTCAGGAATTTCATGACCTACTCCTTCCATAATCATTTTCCTTGAATCATTAATCCCATCAGCAACTGCCATTCCATGATCCAAAGGTAAGATTGCATCTTCAGTTCCATGAATAATAAGAGCTGGAACTTTAATTTCATTAAGTCGAGAGGTTCTATCAGGACTTGCACCCACTGCATCAACGTGCAGTGCAAAAGGATTATTTCCATGCGATATCACAGGTTTTAACTTATCTCTAAATTTTTGTTCATCAAAAGGAAAACGTGATCCAGTCAACTGTCGATAAATTTCAACCACCCCGTCTTCAATTCTGCCTCTCACATTATGTACAAAAGATTTTTTATAGGCCTCAAGTAATTCTTCTGTAGGACCTGATAAAGAATCATTTTGCATACCAGGGGAAGTCATGATTGGAGTGATAGTCAAAACCTTATCTGGATGATCTAATGCTAAGATTTGCGTGATCATACCTCCCATGGAGGCTCCAATAATATGTGCTTTTTTTATATTTAAGATTTCCAATAAGGCAACTGCATCTTTTGCCATATCAGATAAAGTATATTCAGGATTAGGATTATTAAATTTAAATTTACCTTTGTCATCAACGGCTAAGCCAAAAATACTATTCACAATAATTCTTAAAAGAAAGTTTGGTAGAAGTTTTAAAAATTTATTGAATGCTGGTTCTTTTCCAAACCAAGTTGATTTACCAACATCTCTATTATCAAATCTGACTACATGAAAATTGTTAGCAACTAACCGATCAATGAATTCTTGATCCCATTGCATACAATTAGCATTAGCTCCCATGATTAAAAGTATGGTTTCGTTACTCCTATCTCCGAATTCTTCGTACCAAATATTTATATTATTTGCTTCTACTGTTGTTCCCATTTAAAACTCCATTAAATTTTATAATAATTTAGTATATCTGTTATTTAAATAAATTATGAAGCCTCCTGTTCCAAAAAAAATCAGAAAAAAATTAAAAGCACATGGCGATACAAGAATAGATAATTATTATTGGTTGAGAGACGACACTAGAAAAAATAATGAAATTCTTAACTACTTAAAAAAAGAAAATAGTTATTCAAAAAATTGGTTTGAATCTAATAATGTAGATGCCAACAAATTGTTTCAATCCTACAAAAAAAGACTACCAATACTTGAAGAAAGTTACCCTACAGAAATTGATGGTTATAAATATTTTTCTACCATTGGAATTTCTTCAGAACATAGAAAATATTTTAGAATTTACAAAAACCAAAAAAAATTAATTCTAGATGTTAATAAATTAGCCAAGGGAAAAAAATATTATTCTATTTCAGGTATCCAGCCCTCAAGAAATCATCGTTTTATCGCTTATGGAGAAGATGTTAATGGCAGAAGAGAATATTCTATTGTAACTAAAGACTTGGTAAATAATAGAATTCTTGAAAAAAATAAGTGTGGTTCAACTGGCGGGGTGATTTGGAATACAAACTCAGATGGATATTTTTATTTAAAAAAAGACCCTGAAACTTTAATAACCGATTCACTTTTTTTTCATAAATTAAACACAAAAAATAAAGAAGACGTACTCATTTATAAAGAAACTGACAAGGAGTTTAATTTAAGTATTTCTTTGAGTAGAACAAAAAAGAGACTGCTTCTTCAGATTTCTAAGACAGAATCAAATGAATTTAGAATTTTAGATCTTGAAAAAGATGACTCAAGGTTAACTGTTTTTCATAAAAGAAAAAATAAACATCTATATTATATTGATGACTCTCCAGAGAATTTTTTTATTCTTAGTAATAAAAATGGTCAGAAAAATTTTGCTTTATATACTTCGCCTTTGGCTTATATTGATGAAAAACAGTGGAAATTGTTTGTAAAACATAGTGAGAATGAACTTTTAGAAGATTTCCTAATTTTTAAGAATTACGTTGTTCTTGAAACTAGAAAAAATGGTCTGCCCCAAATAGCGCTTATCAATAGAAATGATAAACGTAAAGCTTATGTTGAATTTCAAGATTCTTCTTATACCGCAAGTCTTGCCTCAAATCCAAATTACTTCTCAAATTCTTTCAAGTATGTTTATTCAAGTTTAACTACTCCCTCAAAAATATTTTCTCAAAGTTTCTTGACTATGAATAAAAGAAAAATTTGGCAGCAAAAATTCAATGAATTCAAAGAAAATGCTTATGAAACTAAAAGAATGATCATTAAGGCAAGAGATGGAAAAAAAGTTCCTGTTTCTTTGTTATACAAAAAAGGTGTAACCCTCGATTCGGCACCAGTATTGATGTACGGATATGGCTCATATGGATTGATAGTTGAACCGTCATTCAAATTATCATTTCTCCCTTTAGTCGATAATGGCTTTGTGTTTGCAATAGCTCATATTAGAGGCGGTCAAGATTTAGGAAGAGATTGGTACGACCAAGGTCGCATGATGAATAAAATGAATACGTTTTATGATTTTATAGATTGCACTAAAGGACTTCTTGAAGCAGGCTTTGGAGATAAAGATAATATTTTTGCAATGGGGGGAAGTGCAGGTGGTCTGTTGATGGGTACAGTGATAAATCTGGAACCAACTTTGTATAAGGGTATAGTTTCTGCTGTTCCATTTGTTGATGTTCTGACAACTATGTCGGATGAAAGTATTCCATTAACTACTTTTGAATATAAAGAATGGGGTAATCCCTCTATAAAAAAAGAATATTTTTACATTAAAAGATATTCTCCATATGACAACATTTCTCCAAAACCCTACCCCGCGGTGTTGGTCACATCTAGTTTATTTGATTCGCAAGTACAGTATTTTGAGCCAGCTAAATACGTACCAAAATTAAGAGAATTTTCTACCTCGGATAATCCTGTTTTACTAAAAATGAATTTGATCGGTGGTCACGCTGGTAAAAGTGGCAGGTTGGAGTCTTTAAAAGAAACTGCAGAGGAACTGAGTTTTATAGCTCATCTTGCTTCAAAAGTTGATTAACATACTTTCCTATTGCTAAAGAAGAAGTAAGCCCTGGGCTTTCAATACCTTGAAGATTTATAAAACATTCAATGCCGTGTTGCTTTTTAGTTTGAATACTAAAGTCTTGCATCTTTTCATTCGGCTTCGTGATTTTAGGCCTTATACCGGTGTAGTCAGGGTGTAACTTGTCAGGGTTTATTTCAGGCCAATATCGAGAAATAGAATCAAGAAATTTGTTCTTTAAGCTTTCATCAAATTTATAGTTTATTTCATTTACAAATTCTATATCAGGGCCGAATCTAACTCCCCCTGCTAAATCGAATCCAACATGTATACCTAAACTGTGCTGTCCTGATATTGGATAAATAAGGTTTGAAAATGGAGCTTTTCCAGAATATTTAAAATAGTGCCCTTTTGCATAATAATTTTTATAAATATTTTTTGATTGAAAGCCTTCAATATTTTCCAAATTTTGTTCGCTACTGAGTCCACTACAATTTATTAAAAATTTTGAAGAGATACTGAATTCTTGATCACTTTCACAAAAAATTTGAAAGTTTCCATTTTTTTTAATTGCACTCAAAAATGAAGTCTTGAGAGAAATAAGTCCTCCAGAATGCTGAATATCTCCTTCTAAAGCGGTTACATATTCTGGAACATCAATAACTCCCGAACTTGGGGAAAATAAGGCTTTCTTAAAGACTAATCCCGGATTATTTTCAATTACATGCTCTTTGTCTGTTTCACATAGTTCAACATTATTTTTTTTTCCTTGGCGTAGCAAAGCTTTTAATTTTTGTTCTTCAGAATCATTTGAGGCAATGATGAATTTGCCATATTTTTTGTGATTGATTTTTTTATCAGCTGCATATTCGTAAAGTAATTTGTTTCCTTTTGTGCAGAGAATAGTTTTTAAGAAGTTCTCTGGATAATAAATCCCTGCATGAATAACGCCTGAGTTTCTAGAGGATGTATCATCCCCTGCCCTATCTTTTTTTTCCAAAACAATTGTTTCAAGACCAGACTGACTTGCTTCCCGAGCTATAGCTAAGCCTACAACGCCAGCCCCAATAACAACCAAATCAGTCATTTATTGATTCTTTATAAGAAGACAGAAGAGATTTCATTTTACCTCTCAAGAGGAAAATTGAAATTAAGTTTGGCAAAGTACTCGCGGCAACGGTTATCAAAGCAAAGTTCCAAATAATTTCAGTATCGAAGAAACCACTTCCTGCTATAAAAAAAGCAAGAATGTAAGTGATTCTGTAATAAATTATTGCAGATTCTCCAAAAAGATAAGCTGTGCAACGATCGCCGTAATATGCCCAAGTAATTACTGTAGAAAAAGCAAATAATAATAATCCTATTGAGACAATGTACTCACCATAATTTCCAAAAAAACCTTTATTAAATGCCTTGCTCGTCAAAACAGCAGATTTTACAAGAGACTTACCGGAAAATTTAAAAGCAGAATCAAATTCATTATCTCTTACGCTCAAGGTACCTGTGTAAGGAGTATTATCTCTTGAAACTAAAACTTCTTCTGCAATAGATCTATTGTTAATTATTGTAATATCTTCAATGATTTTTCCTTCTTGTATCGTTAATTCGCCGGAGAAAATTTCTATTGCTGTCTGTTCTCCTGATAAAAATTTAAATAATTCGGCTCCATCTTTTTTTTCATCATAAGTGCCATTGACAAAAAACATTGAAGATTTTTCAAAATTATTACTAAATTTTTCTGTCCAGGCTCCTGAGGAAAGAATTACCAGGCCGGTTAAAGTACAAATAATCAATGTGTCTATAAAAGGTTCCAAAATTGAAACAAAACCCTCTTCGACAGAGTACTTGGTCTTCGAAGTTGCATGAGCAATTGGAGCGGATCCTTGACCTGCTTCATTTGAATACAAACCTCTTGCCACGCCATATGTAAATGCCAAAGAAAAAGAGGCTCCTAAAAATCCACCGACTACTGAAGAGCCTTTGAAGACATCTAAGACTATTAAAGAAAAAGAGGGAATGATGTTCTCATAGTTATAAATCAAAACACTCAATCCACCAACTAAATAAATAAATGCCATTAGCGGAACTATAGAGGCAGCAATTAGGGAGATTCTTTTAATTCCTCCAATAATAACGGAACCAACTAAAATACTCATTACAAGTGATGTATATAAAGGATTCAATCCAAAGCTTGATTCGATTGTGCTAGATATATTGTCAATTTGAGGCATGTTGCCAGAACCAAAGGTACTAACTAATAAGCAAAAGGCGAAAATAGCTCCTAGCCACTTCATATTCAAACCTCTCTCCATATAAATCATTGGACCTCCGAATACCTCACCAGATTTATTTTTTAATCGATAATGATGAGATAAAGAGACTTCAACAAATTTAGTAGTCATACCAAGGAAAGCTGTGATCCACATCCAAAATAATGCAGCTGGACCACCAATAAAAATGGCCATAGCTACGCCTCCTATATTACCGGTTCCAACAGTTCCAGAAAGTGCGGTACTCAGGGCTTGAAAAGGAGAAGTCTGACCTTCATTATTTTTTCCAGATGAAAAAAGTATTTTCCAGCCTTTGGAAAAAAATCTGAGCTGTGGAAAGCCTAAATAAAGAGTAAAGAAAACTCCTATCGACAGAAGAAGTAGTGGAAACCAAGGAGCACTTCCAAAATACCCATCGACAAATAAGATGAAGCTATTTAGATTATCCAATTATTCTTCTAATCTTACTTTAGCTTCAAATTCAGTGTATCCACCAATCAACTCGCCATCTATAGTTATTTGAGGAAAAGTTCTTGCGGATGGAAATTTTTCTACTAACTCTTCTCGAGAGAAATCTACATCAAGCATGTATTTTTTATATTCAAAGTTTTTTTGCTTACATAGATTTTCTGCTTTATCACAAAATGGACATTGCGGTTTAGACCAAATTTCAATCATAATTAACTCCTAAATTATTCTATGACACTTCAGGCAATATCAAAAGGTTTTGAACTCTTTAAAGAAATAGGTTTTAGATTTTCCTTAAACATTTTACCTTTGGTAATTCTTTTTGGATTTGTAGCTGGCCAAGGGTCCTCCTCTTCCTTGGCCGAGGGTATTTCAAATAGAGACATCATATTAATTTTGTTGAATAATTTTTTAATTGCGCCTTTGATAACAATTTTTGCAATACTTCTAGCAAACGATCTTGTTGAAAAAAAAGACAGGGATGTTCTTGTCTACTATGCAATTTCATGGAAATTTCTTTTAAAAATTTTAATCCTGTCATTAATCACTGCTTCTCTGATTGGTATAGGGTTAATTTTATTTATAATTCCTGGTCTGCTTTTTGCTGCGATTTTTCTTTTGGTCAATTATTTTGCTATTTTAGAAAACAAAAGTATTCAAGATTCAATACTCTTATCTTGGAAAAAATCTAGAAATAATTTTATTCAATATTTGCTTATGGCTTCTTTTTTCTGGATGCTAACAATATTGTCCATCTCATTTTTTTCGTATGTATCAGAGAGTTTTAATAATTTAAATGAGATTCCTATGTATATTTCATTTCTTTCAAGTTCTATAGCTATTTACATACAGGTTTGTTTGATCTCATTTCCAATTCTTGTATTTTATAAAAGTGAATCTCAAACTAGATCAAAGATAGAATCAAGCTGAATTTTTTTATTTATAGCAATTTTATTGGCCATCAAAGCCTGAAGCGAAATTATTGATTCTAATAGTAAAAGCATCCTATCGAGATCAAGCGATGAAATTATTGAAGCATCTTTATAATCAGAATTTTTTAGTTTATTTGATAAGTTGTTGAAAATAAGCTCTTTTAAAACATTTAATCTAAAATTTAAATGATCATCATTCCAGAAATCTAAAATTCTAGATTTTGAATAATTAAAATATTCCAAAGACTCGATTGTTTTGTCATAAAGAGATACATAGGAATTTAAATCCTCTTTTGATAGATTAGAGATATCCGTTTCTTTGGAAATAAGATCAGTAACAACATAATCTATATCTTTCTGATCTAAATCCTTATTCAATCCAGCATGAGGAATTAAAAAATATGGAAGTCTACTTAAAATTGTTTTTTTTAATTTATAAGGTCTTGATGAAAGCATAAAAATATAAGAATCTTTTGGCGGTTCTTCTAAGATTTTCAAAAGATGGTTTTGTGCTTCTTCTGTTAAAAGATCAGCATCATTTATTTTTATAACTTTCGCTCTGGATACTAAAGGAGTTTCATTGAGCATCCTTGTGATACTACTATTGGACTTGGAATCACCACGCAAAGATCCAATACCAATCTTTTGTTTGTCATCAGGATTTATTTCCAAAAAATCAGGATGTGATCTAGCATTAAAAGATAAGCAAGAATTACAATTTTCACAAAACTTAAGATCATCTTTTTTTGAAATACATAAAATCTTTTTAATGAAGTCATTGACTTTTTTTTGAGTCTCTTGCGACTTATCGCATCTAAATAAAAGCGCATGAGATAATTCCTGAAGATTAATTTTTGTTGTTAAAAAATTATTGTTCATTAAGTTCCTTGAGAATACGATCTTTTGCCAGGCGAAATACTTCATCGATAGGAATAGACGCATCGATTAAAAAATATCTTTGAGGATCTTTTTTTACCAAATCTAAATAAAAATTTCTTATTTTTTCAAAAAAAATCAGATCTTCTCTTTCAAACCTATCCGTTTTTCCGCGATTTTTTACCCTCTTAAGTCCTTCTTGAACTGGTAAATCTAAATATATAGTTAAATTTGGTTTAGGAAAGTTTAAATTTTTTATAAATCCCTCTAATTCTCTTTGATTTAATCCTCTCCCAGCTCCTTGATAAGCAAAAGTAGATTCAACATATCGATCTGAAAGAACATGTTTATTTTTCTGTAACGCAGGTCTTATGATTTTTTCAACATGTTGAATTCTGTCTGCCAATAGTAGAAAAGTTTCCATATAGGGATTTAGATCTAGTGACTGATCTAACAGAATTTTTCTTATTTCTTGTCCTTCTTTTGTTCCGCCAGGTTCTCGTGTAAAAAGAAAATCTATTTTGTTTTCTTTAAAAAAATCTTTCAAAGATTCAATTAAAGTAGATTTGCCTACCCCTTCACTTCCCTCAAGAGTAAAAAACATTATTTTCTTAATTGATATTTTTGGACTGCGCGCAAATGATCCTCATAATTAGTGGAAAATACATGACTACATTCTCCTTTTGCAACAAAATAAAAAAAATCATGTGAGGAAGGTTGTCCAGCAGCCATAAGAGAATTAAAAGATGGGTTTGAAATTGGTCCAGGAGGCAAGCCTTTATGCATATAAGTATTATATAGAGAAGAATCTCTTAGATGGTGTTTCTTCAAATCACCATTGAAATTTTTCAACCCATAAATTGTCGTAGAGTCTATTTGAAGGAGCATATTTTTTTTTAATCTGTTTTGGATAACACCAGAGATTTTATTTCTTTCATTCACACAAGATTCTTTTTCTAACATTGATGCAATTATTAGAAGATCGTATTTAGAATATTTAAATAAATCTTTATTTCTTTGTTGCCAAGCTAAATCTATTTTTTTTTCTTGACTTTTAGTAGCAATTTTTAATATTTCTATGATCTCTTCTTCACGATCAAAAAAATATGTATCTGGCATTACTAAACCTTCAAGATTGCAAGGCATCAATTTTTCTTGCTCACAATAAGTTGCTAGAAGTTCATTTGAAAAAAGATTTCTAGTTTGTGATCCTTCTGAAACAATAAATTTTTTTAACACGATCTTGCCAAAATAAATTTTTTTGAAAATTTCATAAACAGAATCGTCCTTATTAATTTGATAATTACCTTGATAAATCTTTTGATCAGTTCCAGTAACTACAAATATTGATTTTATTATTTTTGGAAAAAAAATTTCTTTCTCTTCCAAGATTTCGAATACATCACTTAAACTATTGTCCTGCGCTATTAAAAAATAAAAAGAATCGCCGTTAGGTTTAAGTAATAAAAAAGAATAAAAAATGATATTTGTAGCAAATATCGTGAGTAGCAAGTATTTCACTAAATTTTTTTAAAAATTAGAGATACGTTTGTACCGCCAAATCCGAAAGAATTACTCATAGAGTAATTTACTTCCTTTGTTTTTGAATTATTGGGAGTCAAGTCTAAGTTATATTCATTATCAGGATCTTCTAAATTAATTGTTGGGGGAATGATTGAATCTCTCATTGATAATAAACAAAATATTGCCTCAATTGCTCCAGCTGCGCCTAACAAATGACCCGTCATAGATTTAGTTGAGCTGATTGATAAACTTTTATTTTCTTTGAAGATTTCAGCAATTGCTTTTGCCTCTATTACATCCCCTAGAGGAGTAGATGTTCCATGAGCATTTATATAATCTATTAAAGTAGGATTTTCTTTAAAATCATTTAAAGCATTAATCATGGCATTGTATGCTCCTCGTCCATCTTCAGCTGGAGCGGTAATGTGATAAGCGTCATCACTTTGACCAAAACCAACAACCTCGCCATATATCTTAGCTCCCCTGTTCCTGGCAAAATCTAATTCTTCCAGAACTAAAATTCCTGAGCCCTCCCCCAATAAAAATCCATCTCTTTTTTTGTCCCAAGGACAGCTGGCTTTCTTAGGATTTTCGTTATTAGTTGATAAAGCCTTTGAGGCATTGAACCCAGCTAAACCCAGAGGTGTAATTCCTGCCTCCGATCCACCGGTAATCATAATATCGGCATCTCCATAGGAAATGGTTCTGGCTGAGTATCCAATGCTATGTCCAGCACTTGAACATGCAGAAACAATAGATATATTTGGTCCTTGTAAATTATATTTAATTGCAACGTTACCAGAAGCCATATTGATTATTGCTCCGGGCACAAAGAAAGGAGAAATTTTTTTTGGTCCTTTTTCTTTAAGAATAATTGAATTATCTTCAATGCTGCCCAACCCACCAATTCCAGATCCAATAGAAACTCCGATTCTCTTAGTATCTAGATTTTTTAGGGCTAAATTGGCATCTGTAATTGCTTGATCGGATGCGGTGAGAGCATACTGAACAAAAGGATCAATTCTTCTAGTTTCCTTTTGAGTAAGGCCAGAGATATCATCATAACCTTTAAGCTCAGCAGCAAAAGTTGTGGAAAAATCGGATGCATCAAATTTGGTTATTCTTGCAGCACCACTTTCTCCATTTAAGATATTTTTCCAAGTAGTCTCTAGGTCATTTCCTAAAGGAGAAACAATGCCAAGACCAGTTACGACAACTCGTCTTTTGGAAGACATAATGAAAAAAGTTTATTCGGCAGAGTCTATGTAGCTTACTGCATCTTCAACAGTAGCTATCTTTTCTGCTTCTTCATCAGGAATTTCTATTTCGAACTCCTCTTCGAAAGCCATTACCAATTCAACAGTATCTAACGAATCCGCTCCAAGATCGTCAATAAAGGAAGCTGAGAGTGTTACTTCTTCTTCGCCAACCCCTAATTGTTCGCATACTATTCTACGAACTCTATCTTCAGTACTGCTCATATGAACCTCTATTAAAATTTTTGTTTGAATTATATACCTTTAAAAAGAGTTTTTTCACAGTATTCGTTAATTTTTATGTAACAATTTAGTGCAAGGCATGTTACATGTACAAGCCACCATTTACATGAATTGTTTGACCAGTAATGTAATTTGCCTGATCAGAAGCTAAAAAACCCACTACTTCAGCTATTTCATCTGGTTTTCCTAGTCTACCAAGAGGAATTTGAGATGCTAATAGGTCTTCATTGCCCTCTGATATTTCTTTTGTCATATCAGTTTCGATAAACCCTGGAGCAACGCAATTTACATTAATGTTTCTTGAACCCAACTCCCTCGCTAGAGATCTTGACATTGCTTCAATACCTGCTTTTGCGGCAGCATAATTTGCCTGTCCTTTGTTCCCTAATACTGCTGATGTCGATGAGATATTTATTATTCTTCCCCATCTATTTTTAACCATCTTTTTTATAAAGGATTTAATTAATAAATATTGTCCATTTAAATGAACATCAATCACGTTATCCCATTCATCTTCTTGCATTCGCAACATGATATTGTCTCGAGTAATTCCTGCATTATTGATTAAAATATCTGGGTAAATTTGTTTGGATTCAAGAGTAGTAGTTAATTCTTTAATAGAACTTCTATCACCTAAATCTAATTTAAAAGCATCACCGTTAAAATCCAAAGATTTAATATTATCTAAAATACTTTTTATGCTTGATTCTGAAGTACCGGTCCCAACAATAAAGTAATCATCATTAAATGATTCGAGAATAGCTTTTCCTATGCCCCTTGAGGCACCCGTTATTAGGACGGTTTTTTTTGACACTGACTAACTGGCTGGGTCTTCAGAAGCTTCGTCTTTAGTTTTAATATCTAAAACTTTTCTTCCTTTGAAGAAACCATCTTTTGTCATATGGTGTCTAAGATGCTTTTCACCGGTTACCGGATCTAAAGATAGAGCTTCTTTTTTCAAAGCATTATGAGAACGTCTAGCACCTCTTCTTGCCCTAGATACTTTGCTTTTTTGTACTGCCATAAATTTGTGAAGCAATTCTAGGTTAATTTAGAAATTTATTCACCAATTTTTATTATTTTTTTAAATTCTTCCGGTGGATCAACACTAATGTCAATATCTAGGTCTTGAGCAGTAAAAGAAATTGCATGCAGGTACATTCTATTCTTTAAATTTAATAAATTTAGGCGACTAGTTCTTTTAGATCTATATTTTTTATCTCCTACGATTGGAAAACCAAGTTCAGATAGTTGAACTCTCAGTTGATGTGTTCTTCCTGTAATCAATTCACATTCCAGTAGTGACAGTGTTTTTTTTACCTCCAGCGGTTTAAATATTGATTTGGCAATTTTTCCTTGTTCAGAGGCTTTAACTACTCTTTCGTTTCCTTGAAGGTTACTTTTCTTAAGATGCATTTCATAAACTCCTTTTTTATCAGTCCATTTCCCATGAACTACCACCTGATAAGTTTTCTTTACCTTTCTATCGGAAATGAATTTATTACAACGTCTCAAAAATTGGTTATTCTTAGCGATTATTTGACATCCCGAGGTATCCTTGTCCAATCTGTGTACAAGCTTTGCATTTCTGTATGACTTACCAAAATTTCTTATCGCCTCTATAACGCCAATCGATATTCCACTGCCTCCATGTGAGGCAATACCCTCGGGTTTATTGATGGCTATAAAGTCATTATTTTCATATATAACTGCTTTCTTAAGTACGGTTATTATTTTTGATGGAACAAAAAGATTTTTTATTTCTGATGTTCTTATCGGAGGAATTCTGAGTTCATCATCTTTATGTAATTTATAAGAAGGTTTTTTTCTCTTACTGTTTACTCTTATTTCACCTTTTCTAATAATTGAGTAAATCTTAGATTTCGGAACTCCCTTCAGTTCATTTATCAAAAAATTATCTAGTCTCTGACCCGAAATATTCTCATTTATTTTTATTTTTTTTACTTCAGACATAAAAAACTTAGATTTCTTGCAATAATTTCTCTAGAATAAACCTTTAAGACCCTTTTTAAGAATATTTAGGGCAAGAATTTTAATATAGTTTAAATATAAGAATTTAATAAATTTAGGTAGCTTGGGCGTAAAACCTAGAATTTATTTTCACTTTACCCTGTTTTAACAGGAATCAATTTTATATTTAGGCACTTTCATGAGGAAATTTATGAAAAGAATGCTTATTAATGCAACACAACCTGAAGAGTTAAGAGTTGCAATCACCGAAGGAAATCTTTTATACGATTTAGATATTGAAAATATCAGTGAAATTCGTAGAAAAGGAAACATCTATAAAGGAAAAGTAAGTAGAATTGAGCCTAGTTTAGGCGCTGCTTTTGTAAACTATGGAGCTGAGAGACATGGTTTTCTTCCGTTTAAAGAAATTTCTCCTCAATTTTATCCTGAAAAACAAAATCGTAATTCGAGACTAACAGTCTCAGATTGTTTGAAAAAAGATCAAGAAATCCTTGTCCAAGTTGAAAAAGATGAAAGAGGCAATAAGGGAGCAGCTTTGACAACTAACATTAGTCTTGCAGGAAGATATTTAGTTTTAATGCCTAATAATCCTAAGGCTGCTGGAATATCTAGAAGATTAGAAGGTAAGGAAAGAGATAAACTCAAAGAAAGAATAGCGTCATTGAATGTACCTGAGTCCATGGGTTTGATTGTCAGAACTGCTGGAGAAGGAAAAGATTTAGAAGATCTCAAGTGGGATTTAGAGTACTTGCAAAGGGTATGGGAAGGCATCAGCGAGGCAAATACTCTTAAAAATAGTCCAATATTAATCTTTAAAGAAAGCGATATTATTATTAGAGCTTTGAGAGATTACTTAAAAGAAGATATAGAAGAAATTTGGGTAGATACTGAAGAAGCTTTCGAAGAAGCATCAGAATTTGTTGAGCGTGTGATGCCAGACCAATCAAAAATACTCAATAAATATGAAAATACCTTGCCTCTTTTTACTCGCTACCAAATAGAGTCTCAAATTGAAACTGCCTATCAGAGAGAGGTTAAACTTACTTCAGGTGGTTCCATTGTCATAGACGATGCGGAAGCATTGGTAGCAATTGATATAAATTCTTCACAAGCAACTTCTGGAAAGGATATTGAGGAAACAGCGGTTAAGACAAATATAGAAGCCTGTGAGGAAATAGGTAGACAACTAAGACTAAGAGACATTGGTGGATTAGTAGTAATTGATTTCATTGATATGATGAAACTTGAGAATAAAAGAGCAGTAGAAGATGCAATGCGAGAAGCTTTGTCAGAAGATCGTGCAAGAGTTCAAATTGGTCGCATTTCTAGATTTGGTTTGTTGGAGCTATCAAGGCAAAGATTAAGATCCTCGTTAAAAGAAAGATGGACTCAAGACATTAACACTTTATCAACTGCTGTGCTCAGGCTGCTTGAAGAAGAATCAAGCAAAGAAAAGACAAGTGAAGTTAGGGCTATAGTTTCTCCTGATATGTCAGCTTTATTATTAAACGAAAGAAGAGTTCGTCTAAATGATATTGAAGCTAGAAGTAATGTAAAGCTAGTAGTCATTTCTGATGCAACCAGACCTGATTCAAGATTTGAAGTAATAAGAATTAAGGATGGGAAGGTTATTGATCCTGAGAAAAATAGATCAAGTATTTCTGTTGCGGATCACTTTGAAAAGAAGACCAAAAAAAGAAATTCTGAAGAAAAACCACTTCTCAACATAAAAAGGTCAAGAAGGCCTAAGAAATCTCTTTTTAAAAAATTTTTAGAGCTCTTCAAAAGTAATAAGCCTAAAAGAAAAATCCAAAAAACTACGACGAGAAATAAACAGTCGAGAAGACAAGAAAAAAGGTCATTTCAAAAAAATAGAGCTAGGCCTGATAATAAAAACAGAACGAATAAAACTAATGATTCAAAAAAAGGCAATTTCAAAAACAGGAATTCTCAAAATTCAACTGAAAAAAATAAGAATATGACTAACAGGTCAAAAACAAGCACGGATAAAAAATTTAAGTCAAAAAATTTAGCCAATGATCAAAATCTTGAAAATCAACAAAATATGAAAATACAATCGGAAGAAAATACCAAGCCTAAAAAATTAAGTAAACCTAAAAACGAAAGGAAAACTTCTTCTGTTGGTAATGAGACAAAAGAGCCAAAAAATTATTCTGAAAGAGCTGGAAACGATCCAAGAAATAAATAGTTCAGTTTCTGTTGATGAAATTTTCTATCAACTTACCTGAAATAGATATATTTGCAGGAGGAACATTTGAAGGCATGTTTTCTGCTGAAAACCACTGCGCATCGTCGATTTCTTCTCCATCAGGTTCTAAATCTCCCGAATCGTATTCAGCATAAAAACCCAACATCAATTGACTTGGGAATGGCCACGCTTGGCTAGAAAAATACTCTAAATTTTTAATATTGATGTTTACTTCTTCTTTAACTTCTCTCCTAAGCGCACTTTCTACTGATTCTCCAGGTTCAATAAATCCAGCAAGAGTGCTATAAAAGTTTGGAGGAAAATTTTTATTATGAGCTAATAAAAATTCTTTTTCTTTATATATCAGAGTAATCACGCATGGGGAAATCCTTGGATACACAAGTTGTCCTTTGCATTGAATACAATCTTTTTTAAAGTACGCCCTTTCTTTTGGGTGTCTATCTAATTCATCACCACATGCTCCACAAAATTTATGGTCTTTAGACCAGTTTATGATTTGAATAGATCTAGCAATGACGTCAAATAATTGATCGGGCATCCTACCTAAAGCTGAACGCATATCGATAAAAACCGAATGTTCTAATTCACATTGATTTTTTTTAGCTAATAATACAAAACAAGGTTTATTGTTTAAGTAACCTAAAAAATGTCTTTCTTTTTCCTCTACGTAAGACCAATTTAGCTCGTCTTGGGAAATAGGCCTGATAAAATTTTCATTTGAAAATGTAAGAATATTTTGTTCAAAAATTACAAAGAATTCTGAATCTTTTGGTGTGTTTTCTATATAATTTGCAGGTTCAAAGGTAAACAATATAAATCTCCATGGTCAATTCAATTTATTACAACTTTTTGGGAGCCGCTCCTAACTGGTATAAAAATACGATAATTTCTTTCTTAATTGCTAATCCGATTATATACATTTTATTCGATGCCATGAGCTTACCAGCCGGATTTTTTATGGGTTGGATAATTTTGGGTGAGTTTATCTTTACCTTGGCAATGGCTATCAAATGTTACCCGCTTCAACCTGGAGGCTTAATTGCTCTAGAGTCAATTTTAATGGGCTTAACAAATACTGGTCAGATTTATTATGAAGTTGAGGCAAATTTAAAAGTAATACTTCTATTGGTATTTATGGTAGCTGGAATCTATTTTATGAAAGATTTTCTTTTATTCATTTTCACTAAGTTGTTAATAAATATAAAGAATAAGAAAATTTTGTGTTTACTTTTTGTCTTCTCAGCAGCATTTCTTTCAGCTTTCTTGGATGCCTTAACTGTTATGGCTGTTTTAATTGCAGTAGCAGCTGGTTTTTATCACGTTTATAAAAATGTTGCCTCTAAAGAAGAATCTTTCTCTGAAAACTCAGATGAATTTGAAACTTTTAAAGGATTTTTAAGAAATTTATTAATGCATGGTGCAGTTGGAACTGCTTTAGGTGGAGTTGCAACTACAGTTGGAGAGCCGCAAAATCTATTAATTGCAAGTGTGGCGGATTGGTCGTTCATTGAATTTTTCTTAAAAATGCTTCCCATTTCTTTTCCGGTTTTTATTGCAGGGTTAATGACTTGTTATGTTGTAGAAAGATTTTCTCTATTTTCATTTGGAATACAGCTGCCAAATCATATAAGACAAATTCTCTACGATTATGACAGAGAGGAGACAACAAAAAGATCTGAGTCTCAAAACATGAAAATTATTACTCAGGCAATTGTTGCCCTAATATTGGTTTTTTCTCTTGCTTTTGGATTGGCTGCAGTTGGACTGATAGGTCTAATGATCATTGTGTTGTTGACTGCCTTTAATGGCGTCATTGAAGAACCAAAATTAGGAAAAGCCTTTGAAGAGGCCTTACCCTTCACTGCCCTGTTAGTAGTTTTTTTTGCTGTAGTTGCTGTCATACATGATCAGCATTTATTTACTCCTGTAATTACATATGTTTTAAGTCTTAAACAAGAAGTTCAAATTCCAATGTTTTTTATGGTGAACGGAATATTGTCGATGATAAGTGATAATGTTTTTGTAGCTACTATTTACATCAGTGAAGTCAAAGCTGCCCTTGATAGTGGCGCTATAGGTAGAGAACAATTTGATCTCCTAGCAATTGCCATCAACAGCGGCACAAACCTACCAAGTGTTGCAACACCGAATGGACAAGCAGCATTTTTATTTTTGCTTACTTCGTCTGTTGCACCTCTTTTGGGTCTTTCTTACTTAAGAATGGTCTTTATGGCCTTGCCATACACAATTGTCTTATCTGTCGTAGGAGTTCTTTCCGTAATATATTTTCTCTAATGAACAGGTCTTTTTGTGTCGCACCAATGATGAGACGTACAGATCGTCATTTTCGATATTTATGTGGAATCCTAAGTAAAGAAGCAACTTTATTTACTGAGATGATTCATGCCAATGCAATAAATCGAAATAGGCCAGAGGCATTTTTGGATAACTCTAATATTTTAAACCCTACTGTGCTTCAAATCGGTGGAAGTTGTCCCGAGGAATTAAAAAAAGCAACAACTGAGGCTAATCAATTTAACTATTCTGAAATCAACCTAAATTTAGGATGCCCTAGCTCAAAAGTTCAGTCAGGTAATTTTGGAGCAATACTCATGAAAGACGTTAATCTTGTTAAAAAGTGTTTATCTGAAATGATGAAAGTCGCTAAAAACGAAGTTTCAGTAAAGATAAGATTAGGCGTTGATGATTTCAATATTAAAGAAGGACTAGATTCTTTTGTTGAAAATTTATCTGCTATTGGGATTAATACTTTTTATGTTCACGCTAGAATTGCACTCTTAAAAGGTTTGGATCCCAAACAAAATAGAACAATTCCTCCTTTAAATTATGAAAGAGTTCTTAAGTTAAAAAAAGACTTCAATAATTTAAATATTATAATTAATGGCGGCATTGATAATTTTCTTTCAGCTAAACATGAGTTTAAAAACCTAGATGGAATCATGATTGGCCGAGCAGCTTACGAATTCCCTCTCAGATTAATCGATGTAGATAATGTTTTTTATAATTCTAATTTTACAAAGAAGAGTTTTTTGGTGGTAATAGATCAAATGTTTGACTATATAAATACTCTCAATCACAAAGATGAAATTAGGACCAAATTTCATATGCTAAATTTATTTAAAGGAATGAAAAATGCAAAAAAATCTAGAGTTTTGCTAATGAGTAACGAAAAAAATGACAAAATTAAAAACCAACTTAAAAATATTATTTTGGAGAGTCAAGATAAAGCAGCATGAACTTTTTTAAAAAAATCTTTAATACAGAAGAATCTGAAAACATTGAAATTGATGATAATACTGCTATTAAAGCTTGCATAGCCTTACTCTTAGAGACAAGTATGGCTGATGAAATTCTCGATGATAAAGAAATAGATGCTCTAAAGATAACCTTGATCAAAGATTTTAAAATTGAGAATGATGAAGTTGATGAGTTGATTGCTTTTGCAAAAGAAAACGTTAAAGATTCAACTTCACTTTATGAATTTACAAGAGACATTAATGACAGTTTCAGTGCTGAACAAAGAATTCAATTAATTGAGTCAATGTGGAAGATTGCTTATGCTGATGGCAATATTGACAAATACGAAGAGCACATAATAAGAAAAGTTTCCAATTTGATATACGTAGCACATTCAGATTTTATTAAAGCTAAAATCTCTGCAAAGGAGCAAATATGAAAATTACAAATCCAGAAAAACTAGGTCTTTCAAAAGAAAAGATAATGGCTATGGAGAATTTCTTTAAAGAAAAATACATTCAAAATGGCAAGCTTGCCGGCATACAGACTTTAATCGCCCGAAAGGGAAAAGTCATACATTTCAAATCAACTGGTCTAAGGGATGTAGAAAATAATAAAAAAATAGAAAAGGACACTATTTTTAGGATTTATTCTATGACTAAACCCATAACAAGTGTTGCTTTGATGCAATTATTTGAACAAGGTTTGTTTCAACTGGCAGATCCAGTAGCTAAATTCCTACCTGAATTTAGAGATCCTAAGGTTTTTGTTTCGGGGAGTTATCCTCACTTCATGACTCGTCCTGCAGAACGAGATATCTCAATTAGGGATCTATTGACGCATACAGCTGGTCTTACGTATGGATTTCATTACCGAACCAATATTGATCATGCTTATCGTAAAGTCTGGAGTGGTCCAAGAGGAGAGAATACTGATTTTAGTTTTCCACCTCTTGATTTAGAAAACTTTTCAAAATCAATAGCTAGTCTACCTTTAGAGTTTGATCCGGGAGACAAATGGAACTACAGCGTAGCGACTGATATTTGTGGGAGGCTTGTTGAAGTTTTAAGTGGAATGACTTTGGATGCTTATTTTGCAAAAAACATCTTTAAGCCTTTAAAAATGAAAGATACGGGATTTTATGTGCCTAAAAATAAGATTAATAGATTTGCCTCTTGTTATGAAAGAACACCAAAAGAATATCTGAGACTTCAAGATGCAGGCAGCAAAGCAAGTGGTTATTCTAGTATGCCCCTGCATTTATCTGGAGGTGGAGGATTAGTTTCAACTACTGAAGATTATTATAATTTCTGTCAAATGCTTCTTAATGGAGGTTCTTTTGGAGGAAAGAGACTTTTATCAAGAAAAACTATTGAATTGATGACTTCAAATCATCTTCCTGAAAATCAAGATATGGTAACTATGGGCTCAGAAGGAAGTTTTAGTGAAATAAGATATAAAGGAGTCGGATTTGGACTAGGTTTTGGCGTGAATATTGATTTAGCGGATACTCAAAACTCTGGCTCAATCGGAAGTTATAACTGGGGAGGAGCAGCGAGTACTTTTTTTTGGATAGATCCAAAAGAGGAATTAATCTGTATATTGATGACCCAACTTATGCCATCAGGTTACTATCCCATAAGAGTTCAAATGCAATCTATGGTTTATAGTTCCTTTACTGACTGACTAAAAATCTTCAAAGTCTTCGTCTTGAGAAAGCTCTTCTTCAGAGAGACCGTCGTTGACCTCATACTTCCTTCTATCTAAATAGGCGTCTCTAAGAAATGCATATTGATCTTTGCTTTCAATATCTGCAATACCAGTAAAGGCTGAATAAGTGTTTATTAAATCTAAAGAAATAAGACCCAACCTCGCACCATTGTCATCCAAAGACAGAGCTGGAGCTAAAGCTGTATCCCCGATAAACGTAAAAGCATCTCTAGTTGTACTCGGTCCTAGAAAAGGTAACATTAAATAAGGACCGGGTTTTGCACCCCACTTGCCTAATGTCTGTCCAAAGTCCTCGCTATTTTTTTCTAAACCCATTTCAGAGGCTAAATCAAAAAAACCACCTAATCCAAAGATAGAATTTATAAAAAAACGAGTCAGATCGCTCATCGACTCAACAACGTTTCCTTGTAAGAGATTATTTAATGAAATTCTAATATCATCCAAGTTAGAGAAAAAATTGGTTATTGATGTCTGGGCAAATTCTGGAGTTGCTTCATCATAAAAATCAGTTAAAGGTCTTAAAAATATCTGATCTAACTTATTATTAAATTCAAAAACTTTTCGATTGCTTTCTTCATAAGGATCTTCGGGATTGAAATCATTTGAAACATTACTTGTTGTTGCGCAACCTGTAATTATTAGTGAGAAAATCAAAAGAATACTTTTGGCATTTAAGATAAAATAATTCTTCCCCATGGTGATAGCTTATTCCTATGACAACGAAAAAAAAAGAATTAATTGTTACTAGTGCCCTGCCTTATGCAAATGGGCCTCTACACTTTGGGCATCTTCTAGAACATATCCAAACCGATATTTGGGTAAGAGCACAACGCATATTAGGTAATCATTGTATTTATTTATGTGCATCTGATGCACATGGCACTCCCATCATGATGAAGGCGGAAGAAGAAAACGTTCCTCCTGAAAAATTGGTAGATAAGTACATGAAAGAGCATAAAAAAACTCTAGAGGCATTTCAGGTCAGTCACGATTGTTATTACCAAACTCATAGCGAAGAAAATAAAAAATACAGTGAATTGATATACAACGCTGCATTAAAAAATGGATTCATATCAAAAAAAAATATTAAGCAACTTTTTGATGAAGAAAAAAAATTATTTTTAGCCGATCGTTATGTTCAAGGAAACTGCCCCAAATGTAATGCTCCCAATCAATATGGTGACAATTGTGATGTTTGTGGTGCTAAATACGAAGCGACTGAACTGCTTAATCCTATATCTATATTTTCAAAAAAATCACCTGTGGTAAAAGAAAGCGAGCACTTTTTTTTCACCCTTACAAAGCTAGAAAAAGAAGTAAAAAAATGGATCGATGAATCTTCTCTGCAGGATAGTGTAATAAATAAACTTCAAGAGTGGTTTAAAGATGGCTTGATGGATTGGGATATATCAAGAGACGCTCCTTATTTTGGATTTAAAATTCCAGGATATGAAGATAAATTTTTTTATGTCTGGCTTGATGCACCAATAGGATATATAGGAACTCTAGAGAAATTTTTAAATGACTCAGGAAACAAACAATCTGCTAAAGATTTATGGAGTAAAGATTCAAATTATGAAATCTATCATTTCATTGGAAAAGATATTTTAAATTTCCATGCACTTTTTTGGCCTGCACTTTTGCATGCAGCTGAATTTAAAAAGCCTACCAATGTCTTTGTTCATGGGTTTTTAACATTGAATGGAAATAAAATGTCTAAGTCTAAAGGTAATTTTCTTTTGGCGGACCAATACGCAGCAGAATTAAAATCTGATTTCTTAAGATATTATTTAGCATCAAAACTGACAAATAAAATTGATGATATTGATTTCAATCTTGAAGATTTTCAAAAAAAAGTTAACACTGATTTGGTAGGAAAATTTATCAATATTGCGAGCCGAGTTCAGAAGTTTTTAAAATCTAATGGCAACAGAATTGGTTCGGAGTTGGATGAAAAAATTGTTGATTCATTTAGAAATGAAACATCTGCAATATTTAGTGATTACGTGACGTTAGATTATTCAAATGCCATTAAAAAAATTATGAAACTTGCTGATTCGGCAAACCAATACATTGATCATAACCAACCATGGGTATTAGCTAGAGAAAAAGTAAACGAGAAAGAAGTCATTAAAATTTCGAGTACTGGAATGAACTTATTCAGGATTTTAAATATTTGCTTAGAACCTATAATTCCGGAAACAACGTCTAAAATAAAACTTTATTTAAATTTAGAACAAGATAATTTAGAAAATTTGGAAAGTTCAATAAAAAATCATGAAATCCAAAACTTTAAACCTTTAATCGAAAGGATTGAAGATGAAAAAATTGAAAATCTTATAGAGGTCAGCAAAAGTGGATGAAATTACAATTGATGAGTTTTTTAAAATTGACCTGCGTGTTGCAAAAGTTATCGAGGTCATTGAAGTAGAAGAAGCTGATAAATTAATTCAATTAAAATTAGATTTGGGCGAGTTTGGTGAAAAAAATGTTTTCGCTGGAATTAAGAACCATTATGAACCAGAAAATTTGTTGAATAAAATGGTAATTTGCGTAAACAATTTAAAACCAAGAGAAATGAGATTCGGTACTTCTGAAGGAATGATTTTAGCCGCAAGTAATGAAGAAAGTGGTGTGTATTTGGTTAGTCCCGATACCGAAGCATTGCCAGGAATGAAGGTAAGTTGATGTCAAAAGTAATAGAAACAGACATTGTCATCATTGGCGCTGGGCCAGTTGGCCTTTTTACGGTCTTCGAAGCTGGTCTGTTAGGTTTAAATTGTCATCTCATAGATAATTTAGATAAGGTGGGTGGTCAATGCATTGAACTTTATCCGGAAAAGCCTATTTACGATATACCAGGAGTTGCCAACCAAACAGGTAAAGAACATATTGAAGCATTACTCGAACAGATTAAACCTTTTGATTATCAGACTCATTTGAACCAAAGAGTAGATGTCCTAGAGGAACTTCCTGATAATTATTGGAAAATTGTAACTAATGAGAATTCAGAATTTAAAACAAAAAACGTTTTTATTGCTGCAGGGGCCGGTGCTTTTGAACCGAGAAAACCTCCTGTCGAAGATCCTGATAAATTTTTATCAAAAGGTGTTGATTATGCGATTAAAGAAAAAGATAAGTATAAAGATAAAGAAATAGCTATTTTTGGAGGCGGTGACAGTGCTTTGGATTGGTCGGTCGAGTTATCAAAAATTGCAAAGAAAATACACCTAATTCACAGAAGAGATGATTTTAGAGGAGCCGAGCATACCGAAAATCAAATGAGAGAATTGGTCAAGGAAGGAAAAATTGAATTAAAGATTCCTTACGTCATTAAATCCATAAAAGGTGATTCTCTTTTTGAAGGTGTCGAGCTTATGCATTTTGAAACTAAAGAAGATGAATTCTTAGAGTGCGATGAAGCCCTATTCTTTTTTGGCTTGAACAAACAACTTGGTCCCATCTTGGACTGGGAAATAGATTTGGAAGGAAAAAAGATTGCCGTAGATACTGAAAATTACCAAACAAACAAAGAAGGTATTTTCGCAGTTGGAGATATTAATACCTATCCTGGAAAACTTGATTTAATCTTGTGTGGTTTTCACGAGACTACTATTGCAGTTCAAGAGGCTTATAAAAGAATTAATCCTGGAAAACGGGTTCCATTTGGTTACACCACTTCAAATAAAGGTCTACAAGAAAAATTAGGTGTTAAATAAGGTTGGTAGAATTTCCACCATCTACAGATATGTTTTGCCCTGAAATGTAGGCTGCTTGCTCCGAACAAAGAAAAGTACAAATACCAGAAAACTCTTCAACCGTTCCCATTCTTTTCGCGGTTAAACTCTCCTCGAGCTCTTTTTTTGCCTCTTCATAAGTTGAATCTGCTAATTTTGCTTGAAAGTTTAAAATCTGGGTTTGTCTATCGGTATCAATTCTCTCTGGTAAGACGTTATTGATGGTTATATTGTATTGGGCAACTTCTCTTGATAAAGCTTTTGATAATCCATGCAGACCTGAACGAGCCGAAGTTGATAGTCCCATGATTAAATGAGGATTTTTAACCATTGCTGAAGTTATATTGACTATGCGTCCAAAGTTTTTTTCTTTCATTTTTGGTATCACGGCTTGCATGAGTAAGGCAGATTGAGTGAAATTAGATTTTATTGCTGAAAGAAAATCTTCTTCAGTCCAATCGAAAAAATTTCCTGGTGGTGGTCCTCCACTGTTATTGATCAAAATATCTGGATCAGGGCAAGCATCAAGTAAAGCTAACCTAGTAGAAGAATCCTCCATTGCACCTAAAACGGAAGTTACTTTAAAACCTTTGCCTAAAAACTCTTCTTCAGTCTTTTTTAAATTTTCTTCATTAATCCCATTGATATAAATTTCTACACCTTCTTTAGCCAAATCATGAGCACAAGCTTTACCCAAGCCTCTGCTAGATGCACATACAATTGCTTTTTTTCCTGAAATACCTAATTCCATAGATTAGCCATTTTCTGCGTTACCAAAAGTATTGCTAATCGCAGGTCCCCATTGTGACTCATTGGGTTCATTGCCAAGGCCAATTTCGTCTTTCTGAACATTTAGCTCTCTTGTTGGAAAAGTATTATCAAACATATCACCGTCAGTTTGATGTTCGTGAGTTTGGCCAAAGGGATTTCTCCAATAATCAAATAACTGACTTCCTTGATAATGACGACCAATACCCCATTCTTGAAAATAATTATATTCCTCTTTCTTAGAATCTAACATTTCATAACCAGTAAAAACATCATCAATGTTAAACATTTCAAACGAAACATGATTCATGACTGGTTTGCCTTCGGATAAGAAAGGCGCTGAGAGAAAGAATAAAGTGTGATGATCTGCAGGATCCATCCCTTTATCAAGTCTTGAAAATATTCCAAATAAAGGTGTTTCCGGATCTTTGGGGTCACCCATGAACAATTTATCTGTAGCTAACAAACCGAGATGTTGTTGATACCACTTAAAAGACTCTAAGGGATTAATTGCATTTAAGCCGCAATGAGCAAATCTTAAAATTCTTGGATAAGAACCTTTTACAAATCTTTTCATTTGGTTAACTCTATTAACGGTTCGTCCCTCGTTCGTAGGAATGGTTTCAGCAGTTTTCTCAAGTTCTTTGATTCCAAAAACTATTTCTACCCCAAAACCATCTAAGTCTTTTCCCCTAGTAACAAATCCTCCTCCAGGAGTAGTAAGTTCCTCAATATCAGAAAATGAATCAGTCTTACTGATCTTTTCTAAATCCTGCATTGATGCAGCAAGAAAGGCATTACTTATGAATTTTTTTTCCCCTTTTAAAACCTTCTCAATAAAGGGTTGTGGACCATCTCCTTTCATCAAAAGCATTTCATCGGTTTTTTCTACAGTATGCATTCCAAAATGAATGAGAAATTGCTCTTGAATATCTAAATCAGGACACTGCAAAGTGCAGTACTGTACATCTATTGCTTTAATAATTGGTTCCATGGTTTTCTCCGCAAATATACAAAAAATATTATAATAAATTTTTGAAAATCTAAACGCTCATTAATGGAACAATTTGATATAGCAATTTGTGGGTATGGACCTGTTGGTTCTACTTTTGCTGGCTTAATGGGTAAGTTAGGTCATAAGGTTTTAGTTATTGAAAAAAACATTGGTCCCTCGCCTACAGCGAGAGCTATCAATACTGACGGAGAACAACTCAGAACTTTTGATAGATTGGGTATTGCAGAAAAAGTTGTTGAGAATTCAACTGAAATTCATTGTGTTCATTTTGGTGATGCAAACTTAAATCCCATTCAAACAATAGAACAGCCGGTTGGTGTTTCAGCTATGGGTTGGCCTAATCAAGTATTGTTTTATCAACCTGAGTTAGAAGGATTCATAAGAGCTTCTGTTGAATCAGAAAATAATATTGTGATTAAAGAAGGAACAGAATTGTTAAATTTTAAGGATACTTCTGAAGGCGTTCACCTAAACTGTAAAAATTCCGATGGTGAATTAACATTTTTTTCAAAATATCTTATTGGGTGTGATGGTGCCAGCAGCTTTGTTAGAAGAGAGTTGGATGTTGACTTAGAAGATTTTGAATACAATCAAGAGTGGTTGGTTTGTGATGCTCACTTAACTAAAAAGGCAAATATTCCAGAAAAAGAAGCCATGCAGATCTGTGATCCTAAGAGACCTGGAACATATGTCCCTGGTAGACGAGGACATCTTCGATTTGAATTTAAAAAAATGCCTGGAGAGAATTCAAATGACTTAGAAAAAGATGACACTGTATGGCAACTTCTAAAACCTTGGATTAATAAAGATAATGCTAAGCTTGAAAGAGCCCAAGTTTACTCTTTCCATGCGTGCATAGCAGAAACATGGCGCAAAGGAAATATTATGATTGCTGGAGATGCGGCACATCAAATGCCTCCTTTCATGGGAGCTGGAATGGGAACTGGAATCAGAGATGTAGCAAATATATCTTGGAAATTAGATCTTGCTCTTAGAGACAAAGCTAAGAAAGAAATACTTGATACCTATCAAAAAGAAAGACATTCACATGCCAAATGGACCATTGCCCAAACAGTAACTATTGGCCAAGTCATTGAAGGTTTTTGTGCTGCAGCAGAAGGAAAGGAATATGAACCAAAAGGACCGAGCTATGATGTGAACTTTCCTCACATTCCATCAGGGATTTACAGTAATCCTGAGGATATGATAACCGGTGTGCCTATACCCCAACCGATCATTTCATTGAAGGATAAAAAACAAATGCTCGACAGAGAGATATCATCATGTTTCGCAATTTTAACGAAAGAAACAAATTTAGATTTATCTGAAAAGGCAACAGCTATTAAAAACTTACTTAACATAAAAGTAATTGAGATTGATTCAGATGATGATTCTGAAAATAGATTGAAAGCAGTCTTCGAAAAATATGCAGCGGTTTTAGTACGTCCAGATAAATACACTTATGGCGGAGTAGATGATATTTCTTCTCTCTCAGATATGATTGAATCATTAGAAAGCGAGTTTTCTCTTAATTTATGAAAGCCTTATTATTTCCTGGTCAGGGAGTTCAAAGAGTCGGTATGCTCGACAAGCTGTTTGCAGACGTACCTGAAATAAAAAATGTTATCGAAAGTCTCTCCAAATCTTTAGATTTTGATTTAGAAGATCTTTTAAGAAATGGACCAGAAGAAAAAATTAATCTCACTGAATATTCTCAACCAGCCATCCTAGTTGCAAGTACTCTAATAGCAAAATACTCAAATCAATCATCTAATATCGACATTACCGCAGGATTATCTTTGGGAGAGTATTCTGCTTTAGTCTTTTCCGGTTGCTTAAATTTAGAAGATGCAACGCGATTGGTAAATTATCGAGGAAAATTGATGCAAAGCGCTGTCCCCGAGGGGACCGCGGGTATGCTGGTGGTTTTGAACATGCCTATAAATGAAGTTTATGTGATGATAGAAAAAATCAATGAAACAAATGAAACTATAAATTTTTCTACTGACAATGCTGATGGTGTTTCGGTATTGGCAGGAAAAAATTCTGCCATTGAAGCCTGTAAAGAATTCATTGCAGATGGAGAATTTAGAAGAGTAAAAACACAAATGGTGCAAATGTCTGTTCCCTCACATTGTTATCTTCTTGAAGAGGCTCAAGAAGAACTTGCAAAACTTTTAAACGAGGTAGAATTCAAAAAACCTTCTATCCCTATCATTCCAAATGTTTTAGCAAAGCCAACTTCTGACGTAAATATAATTAAGAACTCTTTGATTAACCAGCTGACAAAAACTGTCAGGTGGAGAGAGACTCTAGATTACCTTCAAAAAAATAATCTCTCACATCTTATAGATTCAGGGCCAGGAAAAACCATTATCAATATGGCAAGAAAAATCAAAGAAATTGACAAAACTTCTCTTGAGGCAGACTAATTGTCAAAATCAAGAATGTTCAGCTTTATATGATTTTTCATATCTTCGTTTGAAAAACCGCCCTGTTCCTCAAAGCTAACTTGCGATTCATTGTATAAGGAATTTGAGCTTTCTTTAGAAATTGAAATAATGTTTCCTTTGTAAAGTTTAAGAGAAACTTTTCCATTGACTTTATCTGCCAACAAGTCGATTTCGTTTTGCATATCAATTCTTTTGTTACTCCACCAAAGACCCTCATAAATGAGTGCTGCGTAGTCGGGAATCAGTTTATCTTTATTTTTGATTTCTTCTCCAGATAAACACAAAGATTCCATGGCTCTTCTTGCTTTTAATAAAATTGTTCCCCCAGGAGTCTCATAACAGCCTCTGGATTTCATTCCTGTTACTCTTGATTCAACGATATCGATTCTTCCAATGCCATGCTTTCCTCCAAGAGAATTTAATTCTCTAAATATTGCTGCTGGAGACAATTCCTTTCCATTAATTGCTGAAGGATCACCCTTGGAAAACTCAATAATTATCTCCTCAGCTTCTTCCGAAGCTTCGGAAATCGATTTCGTATTCAACCACATGTCTTCTGGAGGAGCATTTTTTAAATCTTCTAAAACTCCACCTTCATAAGAAATATGCAATAAGTTTTCATCCATAGAGAAAGGAGGTTCCTCTGCTTTAGAGGCAGGCATCGGGATTTGGTGATCTTTACAGTAATTCATAAGGTCCGTTCTAGAGACCATATCCCATTCTCTCCAAGGAGCTATTACCTCAACTTTTGGATTTAAAGCATGAGCACCAATCTCAAATCTAATTTGATCGTTGCCCTTTCCTGTAGCACCATGGCAAATGATGTCTGTGTCTTCGGATTTTCCTATCTCAACGAGCTTTTTGGCAATTAACGGTCTAGCAATTGCAGTTCCTAACAGATATTCGCCTTCAAAAATAGCATTACACCTGAACATTGGAAAAACATAATCCGAAATAAATTCTTCAGTCAGATCTTCAACAATGACTTTACTCGCCCCAAGACTTTTTGCCTTTCCTTCAAGATCATCAGAAATATCGCCTTGACCTAAATCTGCTGTATAAGTTATGACATCAAGATTTTTTTCTTCTTGCAACCACTTTAAAATAACTGATGTATCTAAGCCACCGGAGTAAGCTAACACTACTTTTTTCATTACTTATTTTTTAAATTTTTTGATAGGTCTGAATTGATTAAGCTTCAACAGAGTCGATCAATTCTTGCATCTCACCTGACTGATACATTTCAAACATTATGTCACTGCCCCCAATCAATTCTCCCTTTATGAACAATTGCGGGAAAGTAGGCCAATTTGAGACATTTGGTAAAGTTTCTCGGATTTCAGGATTTGATAAAATATCAACAAAAGAGAACTCTTTCCCACAGGCCATTAAAATTTGAGTTGCTCTTTGCGAAAATCCACACTGTGGTTGTTCTGGAGAGCCTTTCATATACAAAAGGATTTGATTATCTGCAATTTGAGATTTTATTTTTTCTTCGGTTGTCATTGTATTAGTTTAATATAATTTTGAATGGTATTCTCGATTCCATAAATTAATGATTCTGATATTAGTGCATGTCCAATAGAAATCTCTTTAATATCGCCATAAGATAATAATGTAGACAAATTTTCTAAATTCAAGTCGTGTCCTGCATTAAGTTCAAGTTCAATCTCATTCCCATATTCGACAGCCTCTTTGTAAATTTTTAGCATATTTTCATCATTTTTTTTGTATGCCTCTGCAAAGGGTCCGGTATAAATTTCTACTCTATCTACTCCAATGTCTTTTGCTGCATCTAATTGAGACTTATCTGGATCAATAAAAATACTACTTCGAATATTATTCTTTTTAAGAAATTGTAAAACATCAACCAATTGACTATGTTCGGCATGAATATTCCAGCCATGGTCAGATGTAAGTTGATTGCTATCATCCGGAACGAGAGTACATTGTGCTGGCTTTATTGCATCAATCAAATTTAAAAATCCTGGATAATCGCCTAATCTTTCCTCAAAAGGATTACCTTCAATATTAAATTCCACACCAAGTTTTTCAGTAATTTCAATCAAATCCGATAAGTCATCAGCTCTTATATGACGCTGATCTGGTCTAGGATGGACTGTTATTCCATGAGCTCCAGCTTCAATTATTTTTCTTGAGAAGAACTCAAGTGATGGGTTGTTACCCTTTCTAGAATTTCTGATCAATGCAATTTTATTGATATTTACACTTAATTTCGTCATGACATATAGCCTTGCATGCCATCATAAACTAACTTTAAACCGGCGATAAGCGTACAGAAGTAACCAATCCTGTAGAACCAGTCTTGATTGATTTTATTTACCAAGTAAGCTCCTGCAAAAACGCCAAGCGGTGCGAGAGGCAAAAGTAATAAAGAAGTATAAATATTTTGAAAATTCATCTGGCCTAAATAAGCATATGGAAAAATTTTGAATAAGTTGATCAATAAATAAAAAAGCCCAGCTGTGGCGACATAAATTCTTCTATCTAATCTCATCGGTAATAGATAAAAACTTAATGGAATCCCACCTGCGTGAATGGAAAAACTTGTAAAGCCTGATAACGAAGGCCAAAAGTAGGAGCCCCATAAAGATGGTGTTGAGGGTTCTGAAGAATTTTTTCTCAAGTAGTAATCAAGACAAAATATAACAGCCATTAAACCAATTATGACTCTGACGTTATCTTCGGAGAGATAACTAAAAGACAATGTTCCCAAAATAATTCCGAAAAAAGCCAGTGGTACGATGAATTTTAATATTTTTACATCCCACATCCATCGATATCGCCAAACTGTTACCATGTCCATAAATATCAAGGGGAGTAGAAGAATTGCAACAGCCTGAAATGGTGGGATAAAAATAGAAAGCATTGGAATGGCCAGCAAGGATCCAAAAGAACCAGCACCGATAAAACCGCCCTTACCCATTCCATGAAGAAATACCGAAACGATTGCTATTACATAAAAATAAGGTTCAAGTACCATTTAGATCAGATCAAAGAATCTCATAGAGTTTCTTCGCTAGATTATTAGAGGTTCTGTATAACTTACCTAATGAGTGTTGTCTGTTGTTGGTAAAGCCAAAGCCAACTTTATGATTTAAATCTGCAAATCCAGTCGCACCAGCAATACCTGTATGACCAAACATCCCTTCTTTCATGCCGATAGGAGAAAAAGGTGCATCGACTTGATAACCTAAACCAAACTTATAAGGTGCTTGAAAAAGCACAACATCAGGGCCAGTTGTTTTTGGCGTAGTGGCGTCTTTAATAGTATCGGGATTTAGCATTTTTTGGCTATTTCGAGAGCCGCCAGAAGCTAAAATACCAAAAAATTTTGCTATCCCAGATGCAGTTCCATGACCATTAGCCGCCGGAATTTCAGCTTTTCGCCAGGAGTCGGAATTTGGATAATCTGTAGGAAGTGTTTCATTTTCATCGACCTCCATGATTTCTAAAAAAGCTTTTGCGTATTCTTTGCTTTGCAAAGTTTGTTTTACAATTTTTATTTGCTCGGGTAAGAGCCAATTGGGCAAAGCCAGAACCATCTGAATCAATAAATTGGGCTTACCGGAAAGTAGAAGTAAATCAGCGCACCGGCTAATGTCTTCTTCATTCATACCAATAACGAAATCTATCCCAAATTTTTCTGCAATCTCCTCTTTAAAATATGTTCCCAATGACCTTCCATCGATTCTTCTAACCAATTCGCCAACAAGATAGCCAAAAGTCACTGCGTGATATCCCTGTGTGGTACCAGGTTCTCTGATAGGTTCTTGGCGAGCAAGTTTATCCACGATCATATCCCAATTCTCCCATGAATCCTTTGGAAGAGGACTTTGAAAGCCAAACATCCCTGCTCTGTGTGTTAAAAAGTCTATGACCTTGGTATTTTCTTTTCCTGCACAAGCGTATTCAGGCCAATAATCTGCAACCAAAGCATTGGGATTTAGCTTTCCGGACTCAATTAATTGCAAAGCGCACGTAGATGTCATGGCCTTCGTGACAGAGAAAACATTTACCAAAGTATCTTGTTGCCAAGGTTTTTGATGTGCTTTGTCAGAAAATCCTCCCCATAGATTGAGTACTTCTTTGCCATCGACCTCCAAGGCAAAACCGGCACCATCATCAAAGCCCGATTGAATGGCTTTGGCAAAAATTGACTCGAGTTCAGAAAATTCTGAATCGCAAAAACCTTCTACAACAGGCTTCGTCATTTGGTTATCAAATCTTTAATAAGGGCTATAAATTCTTCAGGCATATCAAGAAACAGATGATGCATTGCCCCGGATAAACAGTGAATATTTTTTTCATCCATATTTCCAACATAGGTCATATATTCAAGGACTTCTTTTGTGACCAGTTGACTAGCCTGCCCATAGACATAATCTAATTCGCAATTAATTTTGGTAAAAGAATCATGCAGATCGTTATATTTGTAGGTGTTGGGTATCAAGGGATCAGACTTCAAATGCCATCCATCTGATTTCTCCACGTAAGACGTTTCTGCGATATGCCTCAAAACATAATCTTTACAAGGTTGAGGAGGCGTGAGTCTAAATCTAGCCATTGCCGTCTCCAAATCGGGACTGGCAACAACCATCCTTGCTGAAGGCCTATTGGATGCCATCCTTTCAGCAACATTGGGTGGTATCACTATCATGGAATCCAATAATATAAGATGCTCAAAAAAATCAGGATAAGTTGAAGTAGCAAGTGTAGCTATTGATCCGCCCATGCTATGAGCAATGCAAGTACAAGCTGACCAAGCCAAATCATCGATGACGCCTTTAACATCTTCTACAAATATTTCTTGTGAGTATTCTTCTCTTCTTGCGCTTTCCCCCATGCCTGAAAAGTCCAATGCAACCACACAATGACTTTCGGTTAATGCAGGAGCAATGTGATCCCACCAATAGGAATGTGCATTGTATCCATGCAGTAGCAATAAAGGTTTTTTTGATCTATCTCCCCAAACAAAATATTTGATCTCAGCGCCATTCACGGATACCGAACATTCTTCTGGACGATTCTCAATGTTTTTAACAAACCAATCGGGAGCCTCGTTGAGAGGATTTTTACCTATTAACATTTTGTTTTAAAAAGAAACTAAAAATAATTTCAATTAAAGTTTAACATTTGCAAGTAATCTCGGCTTGCTAAACTTTTACCCTATTCTGCCTTTGATATAGTTTTGAGTAAGTTCGTGATCTGGGTCGCCAAATATTTTTGATGTCTTGCCTGTCTCGACTAGGTGACCTAAATGAAAATAAGCTGCTCTTTGCGAAACTCTTGAAGCTTGGCTCATTGAATGCGTAACTATTACGATTGCATAG
>Ga0208390_1000025_pt1 | contig 41902 bp, 36 predicted proteins | sample Knorr_S7_td_Surf_FD_185594 | JGI IMG/M metagenome (GOLD analysis project Ga0208390, IMG submission 185594) | Marine microbial communities from Southern Atlantic Ocean transect - Knorr_S7_td_SurfaceA_ad_6m_LV_A (SPAdes) (version 2) | ecosystem: Environmental > Aquatic > Marine > Oceanic | place...
CATCATTTTTAATGCATGCGGAGAGACGTTTACATTGTGGACTACTCTAAATTGATTTTTTTGTGTAGACAAAAATTCTGATATTAATACTGTCATCATACTCCCTGAAATAACTCTCCCAAGATTATCTATAAATACACCCCTATCTGCATCCCCATCAAATGCTATTCCAAAATCTAGGTCATTATCTATTACTAGATTTTTTAAATCGGTTAAGTTTGATTCGTCTGATGGGTCAGCAGGATGATTAGGAAAATTTCCATCAACTTCTAAATATATAGACTTCACATTAAATTTGTATATATTATTTAAAGTATCAAATACCGCACCAAATACACCGTTTCCTCCATCAATTCCAAAATTTAATTTTTGTGAAATACTCTCTGGAGATACTAAGTTTTTGAGATGTTCATAATATTCATTACCTAAGTATTTGTCATAATTTTGAAATTTCTCAATACGTATTTCAACATTTCTATCGGCTAATTTTTTGATATCCATTAGGCCAGAGTTTTCACCTATTGGTATTGCGCCAGCATTACAGAGTTTTAAGCCATTATAATTTTTTGGATTATGTGAAGCGGTAATTATTGCCCCTGGTTTTTTAAGTAAGCCAGATAGTGAATAGACAGTATCTGTTGGGACTAACCCAACATAAATAATTTCTTTATTTATGGACTTAATTCCAGAAGTAAAAGCATCAAGCATTTCAATATTTGAAATTCTCCCGTCATGACCAACAATAATATTGTCATCTGGAACAAATTCTGCAAAAGCTTTGCCAATTTTATAAGCTATCTCTTGGTCTATACTGTCACCATAAATGCCCCTTATATCATAAGATTTAAAAATTAAATCGAGTTTATTTTTTGTCATTACTCAATTATTGTACTGTTCATGGATTCAAACTCTAGTTTTAATAACTTTTCAATTGTGATTCCTATTTATAATGAGGAAGATATTCTTACAGAATCAATAAATAATATTCTCTCTATTTGTGAAAGAACATCTGTCGACTTTGAAATTATAATCTCAGAAAATGGGTCTACTGATAATACAAAAAATCTCACTAGAGAATTTGAACAATCTAATTCCAATGTAATTTTAATTGAAAGTGATCATCCAAATTATGGTGAAGCACTTAAGAGAGGGTTTTTGAAATGCAAAAATGAAATTATTATTTCATTTGATATTGACTATTATTCTGAAAGTTTTTTAAAAGAGTGTTTATTGCTTGAAGAAAAATATGCAGGTTTAATTGCTTCAAAAAGATTGAGCAATTCTGAAGATGGAAGAAGATTAATACGAAAATTAGCAACTAATTTTTTTGTTTATATTTTAAAAATTTTATTTAGAACTAAATTATCTGATACACACGGCATGAAAGCAGTCAGGAAAAGTTTTGTAGATAATCATATTAATTCAGTTATTTCTACGCAAGATTTATTTGATACAGAGCTACTACTTCGAATTGAAAAAACTGGAAATGAATTTAAAGAAATTCCTGCCAAAATTAACGAAATAAGACCAAGTGTTTCAGTTATATATAAAAGAATTCCAAGAACTTTAAAGAGCTTATTTAAACTAAAAATTGCTTTTTATAGAGAGTCTTTAAAAACAAAAAATTTATAAATCAAATACTTGATTGGAAGTATTGATCCATGAATTAAAACTGTAATTAACAAGTAATACAACTCGTTTTTTTGAAATTCAGGATTCCATAAATTAATTAAAAACCAAACAAGAATTGGGATTCCTAAATTAAGTAAGCTTACAGAAATATATTTTATGAACTCCTTCCATGAGCCATCACGATATGAAAGTTGAAAAATAATTTTTCTTGATAAAAAATAAGAAACTACAACACCAATTGCAAATGAAAATGTATTAGTTAAATAAGTTCTAAGAGGAAAACTAACCATAGTTAAAATTAAAAATTGAAAAATATAATTCAAAAAAAGACCAAATATTAAATTAAATGCTCCAACAATATATGTTCTAAATAATTCAGCAAATGAGCTGTCACTTTTTGTGAGTTTATTAATGAGATTATTCAGCATATTTTTTAATTCTAAATACTAAAAGATATGCTGTAAGTAAAAAAATAATTAACGAAACAATATTTAAGGATTTCTCTAAAGACGTATTTTCGAACGTAATACTTACTTCGTTAGAATAAGGGATAACACCCATAAATGATGGTGACAATCTATATGGGCCGGAACCATTTTCTATTTTCCAATTTGGAAAATATGATACTTTGACAATGTGAAGTTCATTAGGGTGATCTGTTTCAAAAGTTATTTCGTTGTTTGAAATTCTGACATTATTAATCTCACTTTTTTTGCCGGGAATTCTGTTTTGAATTTGAGATTCTTTAGTATCTATTCCTTCAATAATTCTTTTTTTATTATCTAACTTGAATTCTTTCATTGCAAGATTGAAAAAACTATCAGTTTTTTCCTGTTTAAATATCGAATTAGAAATTCTTTCAACTAATTCTGGCTGACTGAAGTTTACTACTTCAGCATCAACAACTTGAACCTTGTCAGAATAGATTTTAAAAACTGTAAATGGAGAGCTCTGGAATAAAATTTCTAACTCGTCTGACATATTTGCTTTGTCAGTAATCGAATCTGTATAAGAAATAAAATAATCAACTCCTAACTCTTTCATGTATTTTACTCCTCTATTAAAGTCACCATTTATATAACTTAGCCCTCCTACTGGGTTCGATGGACTTTCTGCAACACCAGATACAGTCACAAAGTGAAAAGGAGTAGTTATACTCGAATCAAAATAAAGACCCTCTACACTTTCATGATTTGTAAACATAGGAATTGTCATTAGAACCATAGGTGTACCATATTTGTTTAAATCTGAATTTGGCTCCCACATTATTCTTCCAGGCTCAAGTTGGTTCAATCCAGAGTATAAATTTGTAATGTCGCTCCAGTCATCTTTTTGATCATATCCCGTAAAATTCCAGTTCAACCAATGTGGTAAGAAATTTACTGAAGAAAGAACTAAGGCAATTAGCGTTATTCCTAATCCATATTTAGGTTTATAAATTGTAATTATGAATGAAAGCAAAATTGTAAGAGCGATAAAATAAACTGTAATTTCATATCTTTCTTGCCATTTTTGAACATAATTAAAAATAAAGAATGATGAACATATTAGATAAAACAATATAATCAAATATTTTTGTTTTATTCTGTCAATTAATAAGTCCATTTTCTCTTCAAAGATTTTGAAAAATAAAATAATTAGACCCAAATTAAAAAAAGGTACTAATCTTCCATTCCATAAAGCACCCTCTGGCCCATAAAAAAATAACAATGTTGATACAAAAATTAAGTACATTTCGGTTGATAAAAATATATTTTTCAAATTTCTCCCTGCTGTAAAAATTCCATAAGAAAATATTGCAATTGCAAAAGGTAGAATATCAGGCTTTATTAAATCTTTAATTTTTGTGTAAGGAGAGTAAGTCATATTTGTTGTAAATTCTAGATTTAGAAACAAAGATGTAGAGAATCTCAAGGTAAGAAACAAAAAAATTAATGACCCAATTAATTTCTCAAGCTTTATAGATTTTGAAGACAAAAAATAAATAAAAAATAGCGGTGCGTAGATTAAAAATGGAATTATGTGAGAAAGCAAAGATAATCCCAACAATACAGACCCTTTAATGACTGAGTGCTTGATCAAGTTATTACGTATGTAATAAATTGATAAATTTGCAAATGCTAGAGAATATGTGAATGAATACTGGCCTGCAAGAGACGATGCTAGATTACCCCCAAAAATAGTAAAAGACTCAGTTAATAAATATAACAACCCTCCAGCAAACCCAATATAAGATAAAGTACCTACTTTGAAGTTTATTAACTTTTCTATAGAAATAACTAGAAGAACTAAAGCAATTAAGACCATAATTTTAAATGAGATATTGAAGGGAAGAATAAGATTTAAAATTGCAACAATAGAAGGCGGTAATGGAAAATAGAAATAGTATGCGGGATAGCCTGCAAACCAGTCATTTGACCAACCACTAATTTTAAAATTGTAAAAAAGCTCTTCAACAAAAAATTTAGTTGGTACGATATGAGCACCCATATCACCACCTGTTGGGAGTGTATTAAGAAGTATTAAATCAATTCTTAAAAAAATTAAGAGAATTGCAAACGGAAATACAGTCGCAATTTTATTTGATTGAAAGTTAAACTTCACTTAAGGTTTTTCCCAAGTATTTTGTTCTTCTTTTTCCATTTTCTGTCCATTCAGCATACCAGTATGGACCGTGTGGACATTTTTGGCACGATTCTTTGCCACATTTAATATTTTTTGACCTATATGAGACGTTAATATCTTTATGTAGATTTAATTTATTATCAACTAGAAGCTTTATTCTCTTTAAGTCTGTTTCGTTTAGTTCAGCTAAACCTTCTAGAATATCTTTATCTATCATTATTAAAATGTTAGTTGAAAGGTCAAAAATAATAGGTTCTTAAAGTTGAAAAAAGTTACATATTTAAGTGGTGGTGTAGGGGGTGCAAAATTTGCTAAAGGCTTATATAAAGCAAGTTTGAACAAACTTTCAATAATTGTTAACACTGGTGATGATGAGCATATTAACGGTGTATCACTATCACCAGATATAGATACAGTAATATATGGTCTAGCTGGAATTGAAGGTGAATTCGGATGGGGAATAAAAAAAGATAAATTTACAGTTCATAAACATTTAAATAAATTTTTAAATACCAATTTCATGATTGGCGATAAAGATTTGGCTACTAATCTATTTAGGAACCAAATGCTGCATGAGGGAAAAACCTTGACAGAAATTACCAATGAAATAAAATCTAAATTCAACATTCTTTGTGAAATTTTTCCAATGACTGATGACAAGGTAAGTACAAAATTAATTACAAAGCAGGGTGAGAGGCTTGATTTTCAAAACTATTTTGTCCAAAAAAAAGGAAAACCCAGATTAAAAAATATAACATATAAAGGATCAAGTCAAGCAAAAGTTAGTAGCAAACTAATAAGAACAATTAAAAAAAGCGATACGATTATCATTGGCCCATCTAATCCTTATTTATCAATCGGGCCAATTTTGTCTCTAAAAAAAATAAAGGATGCATTGATTCAACATGATAATGTTATAGTTATCAGCCCATTTATTAATAACAATGCCATAAAAGGACCATCGAAAAAAAACTTTGTAGATATGGGCCTCACAGCAGATATTAAAGGGATTAAGAAATTCTATAAAAATGTAGCAGACAAATATATTGTACATTTTGGAGATTCTGATAATTTAAGTAATACTTATGAAGAGAACATTCTTTTTAAAACAATTGAAGATTCAAAGAAATTAGCTACAAAATTACTTAATTATGAATGAAATCTCAATTATTCCCATAAAAGGATTGCCAGAAGTCAAAAAAGGTGATGACCTAGCTTCAATGACTTTTGACCTGATAAATAAGTCAGGAAATGAGATTAAAGATAATGATGTGTTTGTAATTACACAAAAAATTGTTTCGAAGAGTGAAGGTATGGAGAGAGATTTAAATAAATATAAATTTGAAGATTTAATTGAAAGTGAAACGCAACAAATTATTAGAAAACGAGGAGATTTAATAATTGCAAAAACAAAACATGGTTTCATATGTGCTAATGCAGGAATAGACAAATCGAATATTGAGAAAAACAAAGCTCTTCTTTTACCCGAAGATCCAAATAAATCAGCTCATAAATTTAGAAGTAAAATACAAACTACAAGTGGAAAAAGAGTAGCTGTCGTGATTTCTGATACATTTGGAAGAGCATGGAGAAAAGGTCAGGTTAATTTTGCAATAGGGTCCTCTGGCATTTCTCCTATTACAAATTACATAGGGAAATACGACTCATTTAATAATGAACTATTTGCAACAGAAATTGCAACAATTGATGAAATTGCCAGTGCAGCAGAATTAGTCATGGAAAAGTCGATTGATATTCCAATAGCTATCATAAGAGGACTAAAATATGAAGCCTCAAATGAAAATGCGGAGATACTAATTAGAGACGATCAAGAAGATTTTTTTCTTTAAGTTGTTAACCAGCTTACTACTTCTTTTATGCCCTGATTTAGTGAAAATTGAGATTCCCAATTTAATTCTTTTTGTGCCTTAGAACTATTCAAGACACTTCGTAGAAGTTCACCTTTTCTTGACTCCTGATATATTGGTTCTATCTCAGATGCAAATTCGGATTTTATCGTTTCTAACAAATGATTGACAGATGTCTCTATCCCCGTCCCTACATTAAGAAATAAATTAGATTCAATCTTTGATGATAAGATTAATGCATTTACAACATCTTTGACATATATATAGTCTCTTGTTTGTTTTCCGTCGCCATAAATAATTGGTTTTTCATTATTTAAAATTTTATTTGAAAATATAGATACTACTCCTGCTTCGCCGTGAGGATCCTGACGTGGTCCGTAAACATTCGAAAGGTTCAAAATTGAATATGACATATGTGTATCAGTTGTCATGCTTGTGATAATTTCGTTTAACTTCTTTTTACCAATACCATATGGTGACTCAGGTTCGCCTGCAAAATCTTCTTCGCTAGTTGGTAAAATGTTTGGCTCACCAAATATTGTTCCACCAGAAGAGGTAAAAACAAATTTACTACAATCAGTGGTTAATAAAGTTTTTATAAGTTGGACTGGTTGTAAGATATTATGCTCGAAATCAAGTAATGGGTCACCCACAGAAACTACAACAGAAGATTGGGCTGCCAAGTGAAAACAAATTTGAGGATTAAATTCTTTAATTAAATTTAATGCATTTTTAGTGCCAAAATCATCTTCAATAAATTTAAAGTTACCCTCGAATTCAATATTTTCTTTTTTTCCAGTTAAGAAGTTATCAAATACCAATATTTCATTGTCAGATGATAAAAGATCTTCTAATAAGTGTGAACCAATAAAACCTGCCCCACCCGTAATTAAAATTTTCATTTTTAATTTGTTCTAACTATTTTGTTTTTAATTATACTTCCACTTTCAATTGTTGAATTATTGGAAATAATTGAATTTTCTATTACAACGTTTTCACCAATTTTGCAACCATCCAAAATTACACTGTTGTTAATAATTGAATCTTGATTTATTTTTGTATTGTTTGGAGATATCCAATTTTCTTTGCCACCATCAAGGTGTGCTTCAATAAATGCCTCTCTAGTTCCAACATCAATCATATTTCCTTTAACGGTATAAGTATTCAACAATTGATTTGTTGACAGTCGAGGAAATACATCTCTCTCAAAGGAGCACGGAACGTCAAGTGAAGGAAGGATAGACATAATATCTTTTTTGAAAAGAAGATAGAGTCCTAAGCTAATTTTATTTCCAAATCTGTCATCCTCTGGCTTTTCTATGAAAGCTTCAACCTCCATTTTTTCATTTACTTTTAAAACTCCATATCTTGATGGATTTTCAACTTCAAATGAACCAATTAATGAGTTTGTACAGCTACGAGCTGAATCAATGAAATTTTCTAAATCAACGTCTAATAATAGATCTCCGTTCATGCATAGAAATTTATTAGGCATCGTTTGAATATTTTCAATGATATAACCAGCTGTGTCTAATTTTTTTTGCTCAAATAATAGATTTATATTGTTGCTTGATGACGCTTCATAATCATTCCAATGCTGTCTGTGCTTTTCTGAACAAATTAGATTAAATTTAAAATCAGAAAATTGTGAAAACTGAGTAATTATCTTATCAATTATCTTTTCACCTCTTATTGTTAGAAGTGCTTTTGGAATTCCAGTAGATAATGGTTGAAGCCTAGTTGCCTCTCCCCCTACAAGAAGAAATATTTCATTCATCATCTTGTAGGATATTAAAGAATTTAGTTAATTCGTCATCTTTTTCTAAATTGATAACCTGTTCCCATAATGACATTGATTTATCTAAAGAAAGAACGTTTTGTACATTACTTATGAATTTCTCTTTTAATAGTGGAATGGCTTCCTCTCTTCTAGATGGATGCCCTATAGGATTTTCAATGGTGATTTTTTCAGAAGTGGAGTTATCATCATAAACAATTTCTATGGAATTTGATATATGTCTCTTTGAAAATTCATAGTAATTTTTAGTAAAATTTGAGTCTTCACTAACAACAATTTTTTTTCTTAGACTTTCTATTTTGTTTAATCCAGAGAAATCGTTTCCGTACATTTCGTATTTCAATTCTCCAAAAAGAAGAGCAGCTGAAACCATATATTCAAGACTGTGATCCCTATCAGATGCGTTAGATAAATTTTCTTTATTTGCGATTATCCTTATTGCGGGTTCATGTGTAAAAATGTTAATTTTTTTTACTTTATCAATATTTTGATTGAATTCTTTACTTAACTTGATTGCACCTTCTACTGCTGACTGCCCATGAAATTCGGCTGGAAATAAAACTTTAAATAGTACATTTTGAATTACCCAATCATCTAATTCTTTACCAAATTTAATTTGAGAATCATTAAGATAATTTTTTTCAAATCCCCAATTTTTGTCGTCTTGGATGGAGCTATAAACTTCATCATTTAATTGGCTGATTTTAGCGAGTTCAATCCCTCGTTTTGATGCATCTGCTGCTGCCCAGCTTTTTCTTTTTCCTACGTTAGGAAAGTGTCTATAGGATCTGAGGGAAGGACCATCAAGTAAAATATGATTAATAGTTCTATGAACAATTTTCTCATTTCCCTTACTTAATAAAGATGAGAAAACAGCTCCAGATGCTAACTTTACATAAAACACATGATCATAACCTAGTTGGTTTAATGAAGTCCCAAGACATAAAGAACCTTGAATTTCGTAAGCTTTTGTTAAAGCTGTCGTAAAATCAATAAATTTGTAATTTGGATTCGAATAAAAATAACTGTATATCGACCCAAAGTTGTCTGATGGGTGGGCCCATTCTTTTGCAAGAAAAGTGTCGTTGTAGTCAAACCATCTAGTTAATACAGTTAAATACCATGAAACTTCTTGGTAGGAATCTAATTTCCCTACATTTAAGAAAGGGTTTGAAAATAATTCAAATGATTTATCTTCTATAGCAAAATTATTGACTTCGTCATGAGTACTTGCTTCAATTATGCAACCAAGGGTATCAAGGATTGCAAGCTTGGCGGAAGTAAAATGGTCATCACTTTTCAAAGGAGTGGAAAGAAAGTTAAATATTTGTTTATCTAAATTCTTATTTTGCAAAAACTATCTTTCAGAAGGCCCAATATATTTTGCCGCAGGTCTTATTAAAATATCCTGTTCCCTTTGTTCAAAGTAATGCGCAGCCCATCCAACAGACCTTCCTGCTACAAATATTGGAGTAAACAGGTCCACTTCAAATCCTAATTCAGCTAAAAGCAGACCTCCATAAAAGTCGACATTTGGAAAGAGATTTTTTTCTTCATCCATAATTTGGTCAATTTTCTTTGCAATTTCAAATCTTTTTTTAGAAAAATCATTATCTACTAACTGTTCTACCCAGTTTTTCACAACTGGGCTTCTTGGATCTTGAACTTTATATACTCCGTGTCCAAATCCCATAATTTTTTTCTTTTCATCAAGAAGTGAGTAAATTCCTTTTTCAGCATCTTCTACTGTATTAAAACTGTTAATTAACTCAACTGCTCTTTCATTTGCTCCACCATGTAATTCTCCTTTTAAAGTTGCTATACCAGAAACAATTGCACCAGTTAAATCGGCTCTTGTAGATGCAGTAACTCTTGTTGCAAAAGTAGATGCATTAAAACCATGCTCAGCATAAAGGATAAGCATATCATCTAATGCTTCAAGCATTTCATCGCTTGCATCATTTGGTAAAAGTGAGCTGGCAACTAAATACTTATCTGAAAGAGTATTTGTATCAGCTTTAAAATATGAGGCAATTGCGAAACAAACAGTTGCACTGATTCTAGCTATTGATTCAATTTCGGTATCAGAGTCCATTTCTTCTCCACCAGATACGATAGTTCTTAATAAATCCATTGGATGCATTCCTTTTGGATGAATTGATTTTAGATTCTCTATATTTTTTGAAAGTGTTTCATCCTCAAGAGCTTTATTGTTGTAATGTTTTAAAAATGCTTCTTTGAACTCATCTCCATCTAAAGAATCTTTAATAATTAGTGATGCAACTTCTTCATAAGTATTATTCTTAGTCAGTTCAATTGCGTCGTAGCCTCTGTATCGAAGTGAAGTACCTTCTTTACCAACCGTTGAAATAGAGGTTTCCCCAGCAATAACTCCTCTTAGTCCAGGTGAAAATTCCATATAACTAATTCTACAATATTGTTACGTATAAGGATTAGAATTTTCTCATGGCAGAAATACATAATCTTGAAAACAAAACCAGATTTGGTTCTAGGTATATAGCTGGATTTTTATTGTTACTTAGCAGTTTTCTATTCGCTGCATGGGTGGGGTTTTTTGTCTTCCTTCCTATAAAATCAGCAATGTCAGTTGTAACTGATCTAGAAGAAAGATTTCTTCCAAGGGCTGAGGGTATGGTACTAAATTTTGTTTCACTCTCGGAACCATCTCTAATTATTACTTCTGACAATAAAGTTCTTGATGAATTGCATGATGGATTGAACAGAGATCCGATTGCTTTATCAGAGGTACCACCTTTTGTCATAAATACGTTGTTAGCTGCAGAGGACAGCAATTACTATCAGCATGAAGGAGTAGATTTTATCGCAATCCTTAGTGCAGTTCTTGATAATTTAAGAGGTGTGACTAGAGGTGGATCAACTATAACTTCTCAAGTTGCAAAACAGTCATTTGTTGGCGACGAGATATCAATTAGAAGAAAAGTTGCTGAAGCTGTTGTTGCTGCCGAATTAGAAAGAAGATACACAAAAGACCAAATTCTTGAATATTATATAAATTCAATATATTGGGGTTCAGGTGCCTACGGAATTCAATCAGCAGCGTTTGAATATTTTGATAAAACTATTCAGGAATTAACTCTTGATGAAGCAGCTACTTTAGTTGTAATTATTAGGAGTCCAGCTTATTACAACCCAAGAAAATATCCAGACAGAGTTCTTGAGAGAAGAAATGATGTAATTAATATAATGCTCAAAGAAGGGTTCATAGTCGATGTACAGGCAAGATCTGCAAAATTAGCTCCCTTAAATGTAGTGGAATCAAAAAATTTCGTAGCACAAGCGGAGCACGTGGTTGCAGAAGTTAAAAGGCAATTACTAAATGATCCTCAATTTGCAGTTTTAGGAAATACAAAAGAAGAACGAAAAAAAGCTGTTTTTGGCTGTCCTTCTGATGACACATCATGCTACGGAGGTGGAGGGCTAAAGGTTTATGTAACTATTAATTTAGAATTACAACAACACGCAAATACCGTACTAAATACTTGGGTTCCTCCTGATCCAAATGAGGAAAACCCTGATGAACCAAAACCCACTGGAGTAATTACATTAATCAACAACTATACCGGTGCGATTGAAGTCATGGCTTCTGGGTTGCCTTTTGATGAAGAACAATATAACTTAGCTACGCAAGGTAAAAGAAATCCAGGATCTGCTTTTAAACCCATAACTCTTCTAGCCGCACTTGAATCTGGTGCAAAATTGTATAGCTATAGAGACTCTCGTAGCCCAGTTGAAATTAATTGCGGTTATCCTTGTGCGCCGGACGGTGTTGGTGAAAAATGGGTAGTCAGGAACTATGGAACATCAATTACTGCAGATAGATATTTAAACAAAATTGATGCTCAGGATAGAGCAATTGAACTGCAATGCTTTGATTTTCATGTTGAAGAAATAAAAAATAAAGACTTTATTAAACAATTTCCACTTGGATTAAATCTTGATGATTTTGAAACTGAGGAAGAAAAAATTATGGAAATAGCAAAAATATTAGGTCAATATGATTCAGAAGGTAATTTAATCATTTACAGAGAGATAGGAGAGGATGAAGAGATACCAGAAGACCAAACTATAATTTTCGATCCCGTACTTATTGAAAATCAATTAAACCTTACGCAAATTGACATAGAATCAGAATTTCAATATATTTTTAAACCATGTCAAGATAAAGCTGAATACAACAGGTCTATCAAATTACTAGATACATCAGGAATGATATCTTTGGAGGAAGCTACAAGGAGATCAATAAATACTGTATTTGCACAACTCGCATCTGAACTTGGTGGTGAAAAATTGGCTTCTACAGCACAAAGAATTGGAATTAATTCAGAATTAGATCCGGTTATTTCTCTGACTTTAGGTGCTGGGGCTGCAACACCTATTGAAATGGCTTCTGCATACTCTTCTTTTGCCACAAATGGTATTTTGGCACCAACATACTTAATTGAAAAAATCGAAGATGATGACGGTAATATTTTATATCGACATATTGTGTCTCCAAGAACTAGCATCCCTGATCCTGGAGCAGCAGCTGCAGTACGTAAAACTCTTGAAGTAGCAGCGCAATATGGTACAGGTACAAGAGCGGTTCTTGACGACAGACAAATTGCTGGAAAAACAGGAACTCATCAAGGTTTTAGAGAAGCTTGGTTTATTGGATTTATCCCACAATATACGTCCTCAATATGGGTAGGTTTTGCAGAGGAACAATTGCCTTTGACAGACGTAGAAATAAAAGGAGAAATTATTAAAAATGTTTCTGGGGGAAGAGTGCCAGCACCTATGTGGAAAGAATTTATGTCTGAAGTAGTCAAAGACTTGCCAATTGAAAACTGGCCATCAGATCCAAGTGATATTGATAAGTACTATGAAATACCAACGATAGAAATACCACAGTTGGTTGGTTTAAATATTTTAGATGCAGAAGAAATTGCGTTTTCGTCTTATATTTTACCAACAATTAATTTAGTAGATTCTGAAGAAGCACCCGGCTTAGTGCTCACACAAGATATAGAAAATGGTGAGGAATTACCAGAGGGAACTGAAGTGATTCTTGAGGTTTCTGGAAACAAGTTTTCTGCAGCAATTCCGAGTATTGCACCCTGCACTCTAACGCCTGAAGAAGGTGAAAGTCTCATTAGAGATTTCATGAGGGACAATAATGTTATCTTGTTCCTAAAAGAGGAATTTGAAGAAAATGAGTTAAACAATTGTAATGGAAAAATTATTGGAACAAATGTTCCCCAAGGTTCGGTTATGACTACAGGTGATACTTTGGTTTTTGTAATAAGTAGATTTACTGATAATTCTTAGACAATAATTTAAAGAAATTTAGAAAACCAATTACTCCAAAACCGGTACCGCCTTCTGGATTTAAAGCTGAACCACTTCGTGCTCTTGCCGGACCAGCTATGTCCAAATGTACCCAAGGAGTTTCATCAACAAACTCTTCAAGTATTAATGCAGCAGTTATTGCTCCTCCAAATCTTCCTCCTGTGTTTTTCATGTCTGCAATACTTGATTTTATTAAAGATTTATAGCCTTGGAACAATGGAAGTTCGTGATAAGACTCAACTTGATTTTTATTAGACTTTATGAACTCACCTGAGTATTTTTCTGAATTTGAAATAACGGCACCTATATCAACTCCTAATGCAACATACGCCGCACCTGTCAGCGTTGCTACATCGCAAATCAAATCTGGTTTTTTTTCTGCAGCAAAAGCAAGGGCGTCAGCCATTATTAATCTTCCCTCAGCATCAGTATTTAAAACTTCTACAGTTTTTCCATTTCTCATTTTTAGAACATCACCAGGTCTTATTGCTGTACTACTTGGCATATTTTCTACCAATGGTGTATAAACTTTCAAACCAACGTTTAACCCTAATGAAGACACCAGTTTTATAACAGCCCAAGCAGTTGCAGCACCAGCCATATCTGTTTTCATAGTTTCCATTCCAGATGGAGACTTTAGAGAGAGCCCCCCTGAATCAAAAAGTACACCTTTGCCAATAAGTGCTATTTGAAAATCTGCACTTGTGTTGTATTCTCCTACTAAAAAATATGGCTCTTTTGCAGAACCTTGAGAAACACCGATTACACCACCAAAATTTTCTTTCAATAACCATTTCTTATCAAATACAGTTAATTTTATTTTTTCACTACCAATAAGTTCTTTGACTTTATCAATAAAATAATCTGGCGTTTTATCGAGTGCTGGTAAATTTACTAGGTCTCTAACAAAATAGATTGAATCTCTGATAAATTGTTGCTCATCTATATCTATAGTCTTATCAAATTGAATATTTTTTTCTTCAGAGTCTTTTTCAACATATTTTTGAAATTTATAACCTGATAGAATTAACCCAAGTGTGAATTCGTCAATATCAACTTCTGTTTCTAGACTGAAAAGGTAGCTTATATTACAATCAAAAGGAATTTTATTTCTAACTTTAGAGCCAAGCTCACACAATTCACTCTTGCTTAGTGAATCATCTATCGATACTAGAATCACGTCTATTTCATTCTTTAAATAGAGTTTTGGTACAATCAATACTTCCTTTTTGTTTGCTTTAAATTTATTAATTTCAAAATAATCTTTTATTTGCTCAGTATCTTTAAAGTTATTCAACAAACTTTCACTCATGGAGTCTACAAAAAAGATAGATAATTCTTTCATTAGCTACTTGGTGTCCAATCTTCTTCAAATTCACGTGCCATCATCCAAAGAAAGTCCGACAACCTGTTCAGGTAAGTTACAACTTTTGTGTCTTGAATTTGTAAAGTTTTATACCATGTAACACATTTTCTTTCAGCTCTTCTGGAAACCACCCTTGCCCAATCAAATTTTGCCGATATAACATTTTCACCAGGAACAACAAAATAAGTAGGTATACCATTTTTTTCAGTAAGGAAGTCAATATCTTTCTCAAGAGTTTCAATCATAGATTCAGTTACCCTTGTTTTACCATCTTCTAATTTATTTCTCTTTTCTTTGTCTGTTGCTAACTCTGCACCAACAATAAATAATTCTCTTTGAATTCGAAGAGTAGTATCTTTTACTTCAATCGGCAATTTATCTTCACACCTTATCAAGCCAAGTGCAGCAACAAGTTCGTCTACTGATCCATATGCTTCTGGTGCTATATTATCTTTTGAGACCTGGTCACCATATAAAAGTCTGGTATCACCTTTGTCGCCTTTTTTTGTATAAATTTTCATATACTTAGATTAGTGCTAAATGGAAAGTATTAATGTTCCTGATGCACCCATTGATACAATTAATGACAAATAACTTAGTCCTGTACTGGCCATTACACCCGTATAGGACTTTTCTTGTAAAGATTTATATGAACCAAAAGATAATAGTGCTGCAGAGAGGTATAAAAATATAATTATATTATTGAGCATATTTGTAGAAATTAAATTAAATAAACTTGATGAACTCTCGTACAAACCAGAAAATACCAGAATTGAGATTCCAATTGATAGATAGGTGGAGAATAAGGCAGTGTTTTTCATGCCATCCCTGCTTATTGTAGGATCAACCAAAAACCAATGTCCTATCATCATTAAAGAAAATACAGAAGATACCATCATTATTGGCAATGCAGACATAAATAAGGTTTGGCCTACCAAAGTGTATGCTCCTACAGCAAAACTAATAAAACTTAAAAATAAAAGGTAAAGCTTTTCTGATCTTTTAAATAAATTTAAATACATAGCAAGAAAAAATGCTCCAATATATGAAAACTGATTCATATATAGAAAAATATTCATTGCAATAACTGCAGAAAATAGAATACTAAAACCCTTTTTCGGTTCAGTGCTTTTAATGATATAAGCAAAAAACGGCACACATAGTGCTAGAAAGATGTAGGTAAACTCACTCAATTGCATATATTCTTTACAATAATATATATGTTTATATTGATATTGAAAAAAAATTTCAAAAAAGCAATCTTGTTAACCATTGCTTTTATTGGATTAATTTATTTTCTTGAAGACAATAGTTCAATTAACTTTTTTTCACCTGAATTTTTACTGACTTTTCTAATGTATTTGATACTATTTTCAATTTGTCTTGATGCATTAGATAAAAATAAAATCTTAGGATTGTTGATGTCTTTTTCTTTATTATTTTTACCACCAGCAATTTTTCCAGGATTTGCAGGAAAATTATTTCCATTGACTTATGGAATTTTTATCATTTACCTTTTCTTTACTTATGGATTAAGTATGTTTAGAAATTGGAAAAATAATGCTGGATTGTGAAATATATATCAATTTATCTACAATGATTACATGAAACAGGGGTTATTAAAAAATTCTGCTTATATATTTACGTTTTTAATAGCTTTCGCTTTGGTACTATCACCAGATGAAGAAGCAAAAGCACTGGAGATTAAATATGACTCAAATATGTTTTGCGTGGATAATGCAGTGGCTCCGCTTGATAATCTCTTTGATATTCAAACATTTCTTAGTTGTAATGGGTTTAATCCTGGACCAATTGATGGCTTGAGTGGCTCAAGAACTAATAATGCAATTATAACTTTTCAAAAATCAGTTGGTTTAACACCTGATGGCGTTATTGGTCCAGCGACAAAACAAGCAATGAGAGCATATAGTACAGTGTCTTTTACTTTCACTGGTAGTGGTTGGGGTCATGGTGTTGGACTTAGCCAATATGGTGCCAAAGGTTTAACAGAACTTGGTGCAAGTTTTTGCAGTAATACTAGTTCATGTACATCTACTGAGGTTGTTGATTATTACTTCAAAGACACTACTGTAAAAAAACTATCTGAAATTAACTTATCATCTCCAGATATTGCAACTGAAAACAATTCTTTGTGGGTTGGGCTAGCAAGAAATGCTAGGAGTATAAATCTGACTACACTTCCTTCATCTAGTCCACCTATACTCGCTATTTGCCAAGACGGACTTTCTGATGTGGCAGGAGTTCAAGTATTCTTAACTTCTAGAGGCTTCGAACCCGGTCCTGTTGATGGTGCTTTTGGTAATAAAACATCAAATGCTCTAAAAAATTACCAAGCATCCGTTGGTCTAAGTCAGTCTGGGATTATTGACACTGAAACATTAAATAAAATCAAATCCGAGGCAAGTTCTGATGGCTCATGTGAATCTATATTTGGACCGCTAAAAATAAGTGGTGGGGCAACAGTTAATGTGATTTCAAATGGAAATGGATGCTACTTTAATGGTCATCCTCTTGTTAATAGAACAACAGCTAGTTGTAATATTGGCATCAGTTGGTCTGAAGGTGGAAGAATTAGAGTTGGACCTCGTGAACACAAACATGGTGTACTTAAATTACGTTCACAAAATGTCTCTTCAGGATTTCATGTTGTTTTATCTGTAAATATAGAAAAGTATTTATATGGACTAGCAGAAATGCCATCGCACTGGAATGTGAAAGCATTAGAAGCTCAGGCACTTGTTGGTAGGAGTTATGCAGTCTATCAATATTTAAAACAAAATATACCAGCTCAATCTACAGATCTGAATGCGGGCTTATCTGCATCTAGACAAGCATATTGCTGGTGTCATATTGGTTCAACCGCATCAAGTCAATATTATTATGGCTATTTAAAGGAAATAGCTGGTCCTAACTGGGTTCAAGCTGTAAATAACACATCAGGAAAAGTTATCACATACTCTGGTGGTTACACTCAAAGCTCTGTAATTCAAGCGTTCTACTCTTCATCTACTGGTGGAAAAACTAATAATAATGCAGTTGGATTTGGTTCTGCCACTGCATGGCCATATCTTCAAACAGTTGATGATCCTTGGTCAGTTGACAACAGAGTAGGAAATCCAAAAGCTGCATGGTCTTATGACTTCTCAACTTATCAATTATCTAAAAACATACTGTGTGGAGACATTCCTTGTTTTGATTCAATCACAGATATATATATTTCATCCGTAGCAGAATCTGGAGCAGCTATTGAAGTAACAATGAAAGGTTTTAGAAATGGTTCTTCAAAAACTGTCACAAAATCAGGAAGAAATATTAAATCTCAATTAGGATTTACCTCTCATTATTTTAAAACATCTAGTCAATCAGATGTGTCAAATCTTTCGGTTGGACCAGTAACAGTTAACACTTCACCCACAACTTCTACTAATGGTACAAGCGTTACAAGCACTACTGGCGATGTTGCTCAGTATGCAACTTCTACTGCAGGGTTAAATTATTTATCTAAAGCTGGATTGTTAAATAACTGCAATGAAACATCATCAGCTTGTCAGGCTAAAACTATAACAAGAGAAGAAGCAGCTGCTGTGGTCACTGTTATCGGAGGAATTTCATTAGATGCACCAAATGCATACAGTGATGATGATCAAAGCATTTTTCAAAAAGCAATTAATGGTGTTCCTTATTATGGTATACAAGTATGTATAGGAAGCCCATTCCAGTTTCAACCAACAGAGACAATATCCAGGGACCAGTTTGCATGTATGATTGTTAAAGCCATTACAGCTGGCTCTACAACAAATTTATCAGGAGCAATAGATAAATATTCTGATGAGGGTGCAAGTAAATGGACAAATGAAATTAATGTTTTGGCTGCAAATGATGTCATTCCAGCTTGTAGTTCCCTTCAAGATAAATTTTGTCCAAGTAGAAAAATATCAATAGGTGAAGTTGCATACATAGTGAACCAAATGGTAAGTAAATCTTTAATTTCAAGCGATACATTTAATTCAAATCCTTTTCAAGAAGGGTGGTCTGCAAATGGTTCAGAAGTTAAAGATGCAAGTGCAACTGCAGTTTCCAATCCTAATGCAGGTAATGATGCATGTGTTCCAAAAGACAATTCAGGTTTGGTTATAAATTCAATATTAGATGTACAACAGTTCTTATCGAATAATGGTTTCAATCCTGGTCCAATTGATGGACAAAGTGGGCCAAAAACTAAAAATGCTGTTGTCGCATTCCAAAAAGAGAGTGGCCTCCTAGCAGATGGTATTGTTGGTAATAAAACTAAAGGTGCAATGCGAGCTTATACAGGTTGTAGAAGTACTAATGTTTGTAATGCAAGAGATAATACAGGAGCAAAATTAGATTCAGTCGCAGATATCCAAACATATCTCTCAAACAACGGATTTAATCCTGGAATAATTGACGGAGAAATGGGTTCTTATACAAAAGAAGCCATAAAAGCATTTCAAAGAAAAGTTGGTTTAATACCTGACGGTGTGGCTGGAAATAGAACAAAATCCGCTATGCGATCTTATACAGGTTGTTAATTTATAATAGATCTAAAATCTGCTGAGATATTTTTTTAGCTTCCATATTGAAATTATCTTCTAACTGATTAATTGGTGCTGAAGCTCCAAAGGAATCTATACTAAAACTTTTTGTTACTGGTCCTACATAGTCTTGCCAGCCTATTGATCTTCCTAACTCAATAGTGAAAACTTTATTGTTAATACCTAGAGAGTCGATTAACTCTGGTTTCAATTTATTAAGTATTGGAGTACTAATTATCTGTATTGATTTTCCTTTTAACAACCTACTAACTTCAATAGCAAGATTGACTTCTGACCCTGAAGCAAAAATTGTCGCATCAGTTCCATGGGCTAATTCATAATACCCTTTTTTAAAATCTTCATAAGAAACGTTGGTCTCTAAATAGTCAATATTTTGTCTCGTTAAAACTAAAGCTTTAGGGTTATTTGTTTTTGAGAATATGTATTGATATGAATATACTATTTCTACACTGTTCGAAGGTCTTATCACGTCAACACCTGGTATAAGTCTTAGTGACATAAGATGCTCTATTGGTTGGTGTGTAGGTCCATCTTCTCCCAGATAAATGGAATCATGGGTAAATATAAAAACAGAGTTTAATTCCATTAACGCAGCAAGCCTTATGCTTGGCCTCATATAATCTGAAAATACCAAAAATGTAGACCCAAACCCAACTAGTGAGCTGTGGAGGGTTATGCCGTTAGTAATTGCAGCCATAGCATGTTCCCTGACTCCATATTCAAGTACTTGTCCAATTTGATTGTCAGATGAATAAACTGAATCTGAAATAATCTGCTTTGTTGATGCTGCTAAGTCTGCTGATCCACCCAATATAAATTTATTTAACTTACCAATATCTTTTAAAACTTCACTACCAGCTACACGTGTTGCTTTCTTATCACTAAGTGCTGTATTTATATTTGCTATGTTTTTTTTGTTAAATTGATCCCATAAAAGTTTAAATTCTGAATCTTCCAATAATTTTTTCTCAAGTTCTTGTTTCCATTTTTTATATTCTTCATTATCTATTTGTCTTTTCTCATCAAAATATCCATAAACTTCCTTTGGGTGTTCAAAAAGATCATCCGTCCAAGCTAGGTTTTCTAAAAATTGTTTCATTTCTTCTTCACCAAGTGGTGAACCGTGTACACCACTTGTATTTTCTTTATTAGGTGAGAATTTACCAATTGTGGACTTAGCAATAATTAAAGAAGGTTGAGATGTGTTGGCTTTTGCGATGTTTACCGCCTTGATTATTTCATTCTCATTATGACCATCTATAGATTGAACATCCCAGCCAAAAGATTCAAATTTTGTTTTCTGATTAGTTACTGACACCTTGTCTACATTTCCATCAATTGAAATATTGTTATCGTCAAATATATAAATTAATTTTCCTAATCCCCATAAAGCAGCCAGTTCTGCTGCCTCCTGAGACAATCCTTCCATCAGATCCCCATCAGATACAATTCCATAAGTAAAATGATTGATAATTTTATCTCCGAGTATATTTGAAAGATATGATTCTGCTAAAGCTAGTCCAACTCCAGTTGCAAAACCTTGTCCCAGTGGACCTGTTGTTATGTCAATTCCTAATTTTGTGTCTAACTCAGGATGCCCAGGTGTTTTTGATTTCAATTGTCTAAAGTTTTTCATGTCATCTATCGATATATCAAATCCATTAAAGTGCAATAGGCTATATAACAATGCAGATCCATGTCCGGCACTTAATACAAATCTGTCTCTATTAATCCAGCTTGGGCAATCGTTAGAAATTTTTAGAAAATTTTTGTAAAGAACAGTGCCTACCTCTGCCATTCCTAATGGCATACCAGGATGCCCAGAATTTGCTTTTTCTACGCTGCCTGCAGAAAGTACTCTTATGGATTTAGTTACATTATCGAACACAGATTAAGTATATAAGAATCTATGCAGAGGCAAAAGAATCTTTTGCATGATATGAGGATCTAACCAGTGGTCCAGATTCAACATGTGGAATGCCATATGATTCACCAATGATCTTATAATCTTCAAATTCCTCAATTGTTGCATATCTATCTATTGGTCTATGTTTTGCAGTTGGCCTTAAGTATTGACCAATAGTGACAATATCCACTTCAATTTTTGATAAATCTTTTAACACTGATATAACTTCTTCTTTAGTCTCTCCCATACCTACAATTAAACCAGTTTTAGTTTTACCCATAAATCCCTGTTTTTTTACATACTCAAGTAGGGAAAGGGATCTTCCGTAAGATGCAGCCGTTCGAATCTCTCTTTGAAGTCTTGGTACAGTTTCTAAATTATGATTAAAAACTTCCGGGGATGCATCAATTATATTTTGTATTGCTGTTCTCAAGCCTTTAAAGTCAGGAACTAATACTTCAACATCACAATTACTATTTTTCTCCTTAACAGCTCTAATCGTATCAGCAAAAAACATAGACCCTCCATCTTCAAGATCATCTCGATTAACTGACGTAATTACAGCGTGAGTTAGATTCATCGCTTGGACACTTTCTGCAACTCTAAGTGGTTCTCCTAAGTCAAGTTCACCAGGCTTACCAGTTTTTACATCACAAAAACCACATGCACGAGTACAAACGTCACCCATAATCATAAAAGTTGCAGTTCCCATTGACCAGCATTCATATATATTTGGGCATGATGCTTCCTCGCATACAGTATTTAATTTTTTTTCACTTAATAAATTTTTTAGTGAAACATAATCACTTCCTAAATTTGCCTTAACCTTCATCCATTCAGGTCTTGTAGGTTCACTTGACAAAACACCTCTAACAGTCACTGGGATTTTATTTTGGTTTATTTTAAATACTCCATCCTTAACCATTTGATCAATATTGAATTCTTTAGTTCTCTTTAGTTGCCTAGGAGTAAATTGAGAAAACTGTTTATCTACCTTTGTATATTTAAAAACTTTTGCAAAGGTATCTGATATTTCACTTGCAACTTCTTCAAATGATATATCTGGATTAAATTGGTGAATGGATGTAATTTGTTCTGATTGGTTTCCACAAGGGTTAATTAATTGATACCCCTCTAATGAGTCAAAAATATTCAGTGAAAAACCATGGTATGTTGCCCATTTACTGACTTTAATACCTATAGAAGCAATTTTACCTTTTGCAGTCCAAACACCTGTATCATTTTCTTTAGTAAAAGAATCTATTTTAAATTTTCTTAACGAATCAATTATTACATTTTCTATGTTTCGAACAAATGGAATAACTTTCTTAGGATCAGAAAGCCGAATTATTGGATATCCAATTAATTGTCCGTCTCCATGATAAGTGATATCACCGCCTCTATCAGTTTCAAAATACTCAATCCCAAGTTCATGTAGATGACCTTTTGAAGCTAGTAAATTATTTTCTTTGCTGGACCTGCCGGATGTAATCACATTGTTATGCTCTAATAAGAGAAGGTAATCATCTTTCGATTCTTCCTGTGAGACTGATCTATGTAATCCGAGCTGTAGATCATAAGCTTCAGAATAAGGTAATTTACCCAACCATCGTATATTTAAATCTCTCAATCTAATCCCTGTGACCAATCAGGGTTTTCTAATTTATCCTTTATATGATTTAAAAATAATAAAGCAATAGAGCCATCAAATACTCGATGGTCCCAAGTTAAACTCAAAACTCCTGTATGTCTTATAGCTATTGAATCAGTACCATCATGTGATTGTATTACTACAGGTCGTTTCTTGACAGATTCTGTTGATAAAATAGCTACATTTGGTTGATTGATTATTGGTGATGTGATGAAAGAGTTAAATGAACCATTGTTTGATATTGTAAAAGTACTTCCTGTTACATCCTCTAAACCATACTTACCATCTCTTAATAACCTTGATGTTTCTGAAATTTTTCTTGCTAATCCTTTTAAATTGAAGGAATCAGCTTCTGCTATAGTTCCAACCAATAACCCTTTTTGATTTAAATCAACTGCAATACCAAGGTTTACATGACTATGAATATCATGAATGCCTTTCTCTATGTCAAAAGAACTATTGACGGATGGAAATTCTCTTAATGCAGAAATTGTTGCTAATGAAATGAATGGCAAATAGGTTAGCGAAAAACCATTTTCTTCTTTAAATTTAACTTTTTGTTTTGATCTGATTGTTTCGACATTTTCATAATCCACTTCGATGGAAGTCATTACATGAGCAGATGTTTGTTTTGATAAAATCATATTTTCTGCGATTCTTTTTCTTAATCTAGATATTGATTTATTTTTATCAGCTGATTGAGTAGTTTCTTTTTTGATTGAATCCTCTGATCTAGTTGATGTAGTAGAGCCTTGATTTCCTGATGAAATGTAATTTTCAATATCTTCTCTTTTTATTCTTCCATTTTGACCTGTACCAACTACATTATTCAAATCAATATTATTTTCAGAAGCAAGTCTTCTTACAACTGGAGAAAGCTTTAAGTTTTTTGTATTTCTGACATTATCAGTTTTTGGCAAGACATCTTCTTTGACAATCTCTTCAACGGTTTCTTGTACTTCTTCAACTGTCTCTGATTTATCATTACTAGATTCTTTTGCACTTCCATCAAGCTCAAGAAGTGAAGCCCCAACCTCTACAGTTTCACCCTCTTCAACAAGAAGAGATGTTACTGTTCCATTAAATGGTGAAGGAACTTCCGTATCAACTTTATCAGTAGAGATTTCAAGAATTGGATCATCTTCTTTTACTTCGTCACCAACTTTTACAAGCCATCTTAGGATTGTGCCCTCAGTAACTGTCTCTCCGAGCTGAGGCATAGTTATTGTGTTGCTCATTTGCTTATTGTAATTCTTTCACGGCTTTAACAACTTTTTCAACACTAGGAATAAAAGCATCTTCAAGAACTGGTGCAAAAGGAATATGTGTATTAGGGGGAGTAACCTTCACAATTGGATTATCTAAATTCCAAAATCCTTTTTCAGCAACTAATGAAGATATCTCAGAAGCTACTGATGAAAAAGGGACGTCTTCTTGTAGGATGCACAAATTAGATGTTTTTTCAACTGATGTAAGGATTATCTCCTCGTCAAGAGGAACTATTGTTCTTATGTCAACAATTTCAACATTTATTCCATCGTTTTCAAGTTGCTTGGCTGCTTCAGTCGCAACAGAAACCATGCCAGACCAGGTAACAATTGTAAGATCACTACCTTTTTTGACAATTTTTCCTTTCCCTATTTCAACTTCGTAGAGACCTAATGGAACTTCCATTTTGATATCAGGTTTTCTATAAAGTTTTTTGTGTTCAAGATACATAACTGGATTTAGATCATTTACTGCAGCGACTAAAAGTCCCTTAGCATCATAAGGATTAGACGGCGCAACGACTTTGATACCAGGATGGTGAGCTAGTAAAGATTCTGGGCTTATTGAATGAAAAGGTCCAGATCTTGTTCCAGCACCAGTTGGACCACGAACAACCATTGGTACGGCCTTTCCTGCTTTCCAATGGTATTTTGCAGCTTCAGTAGTAATTTGATCTAAAGCTGGATATACAAAATCATAAAACTGTAATTCAACGATAGGTTTCTTTCCTGCAAGAGCTGCTCCAACTGCAGCTCCAGTAAAACCTCCCTCAGAAATTGATGTATCAATTACTCGAAATGGTCCGTATTTGTTAAATAACCCCTTAGTAGCTTTAAATGCTCCTTCAAACACGCCTATGTCTTCACCCATCATAAATACATTTTCATCATCTTCCATTAATTCATCTAAACCGTTTGTAATTGCTTCAATAAAGTTCATAGTTTCTTTTGAGCTTCCATCATTTTGTATTACCGGATTAGTTCTTTCAGCAAACATATCAGGAACTTCATTTTGCGGTTCAGGATCCTTTTGATTCTTTGCCCAATCTAATGTCTCTTTAATTTCAGCATCTAGCTCTTCATTAAGGCTAACGAACTGTTCAGTTGTGAAAAAACCCTCTTCAACCAACGAGTCTTCAAAGCGTGCAATGGGATCACGTTTCATCCAAAATTCTCTTACTTCATCATTAACATATTCGGCAGGGTCGTGACCAGCATGTCCGTAATGTCTAAATGTAACAAGTTCAATTAGAGTAGGCCCATTTCCATTTCTTGCATTTTCACATGCTTCATGCATTACATCAATTACTTCATAAATGTCATTACCGTCAATAATTTTTGCTGGAATTCCATATCCAGCTGCACGATCTGCAACGTTTGGGGTCCCAAACTCTGTCTCGTTTGGAGATGAATAAGCAAATTGATTATTTTGAACTGTGAATACTACTGGAAGATTGAGCACTCCAGCCATGTTGATACTTTCGTGCCAAGTACCAGTAGCAGTAGCTCCCTCGCCACAATTAGCAACAGCGACAACCCCAGACCCACTTTGTTGAGAAGCTAGAGCCCAACCAACAGCTACAGGTGCAGAATCTGGCAATGGAGATACGACCATCAATGTTCCCTTATCTACAACGCCAAAATGACTATTGCCGTCTCGACCTTTAGATGGTCCATCATGTTTTCCAAAAAAATTAAGTGCAATCTCTTTAAGTGTCACACCTTTTTTAATTTGTACACCGAGATCTCTGTGTGTGCCACCAAATATATCTGTATCTGCCATTCCAGCTGCTATGCCAGCCATTGATGCTTCTTGACCAATTCCAGGATATACTGCTCCACTTAATTGCCCACCTTTATACATTTTTAAGAGCCTATCTTCCAAAAGCCTCTGGGTTTTCATTGACTTATATACATCCCAGAGCTGCTCTTTAGAAAGAGTTGATGAATAACCTTTTCTGGTAATTTTTTCGATCTTCATGTTAATGTAACCCCCTACCATTCAAACTTAACAAAGACTCTCCTATGGCCTCACTAAGTGTTGGATGAGCATGTATAAATTCAGATGCTTCACTAGGTAAAGCTTCCCAACCTACCATGTACATAAGCTCATGTATCATCTCTCCTGCTGCAGGTCCACAAACACTTGCACCAACTATTGGGCCACCCTCTTCTGAGTAAACTTTTACAATTCCTTTATTTTGATTTTGAAGTAGCGCCCTGCCAATACCAGCAAAACTATGCTGTGCTTGATTAAGCTTAATTCCAATTTCCTTTGCTTTTTCAGAGTTCAATCCAACCTCTGCAAGTTCTGGTCTTGTGTAAACAACATAAGGAATTGCTTTATAGTTAACTGGACTACTCTCACCTGTTGCGATATGTGTTATTGCACTAATTGCTTCAGCAAATGCAACATGAGCTAATTGAGGAGTATCATAAACAATATCTCCTAAGGCGTAAATATTTTCAACATCTGTTTGCATTGTTTTAAAATCTACTTCAACAAATCCTTTGTTAACATTCACACCAATTTCTTCAAGACCGATATTCTCAGTCAAAGGTGCTCTTCCGACTGCAACAAGAACACAATCAAAACTATCACTAGACTCATCTGAAAAATTAATAACTTTGTCATTAATATTTGTGACTGATGTAGATAATTTAAAATCAACACCTCTAGAAGATAACTGTTTCCTAAGCTCTCCTGATGTTCTTTTATCTAATCCGGGCAAAATTTCTTTATCAAGCTCCACAACAGTCACTTCTGAGCCCAAGTCATTTAACAAACTAGCAAACTCACAACCAATTGCACCAGCGCCAATAACACAAACTTTTTTTGGAGGCTCCTCCCAACTAAGTGCGGTGTCTGATGTTATAACAAACTCTCCATCAACATTTATGTTTGGAATCTCTCTCGGTTTTGACCCAGTTGCTAAAAGAATGTAGTCTGTAGATATCTCTTCTTCTTTGCCTTCAATAGTTTTTACAATAACTTTATTGCTATCTTTAATAGTTCCCCAGCCTTCAATAACGTCGACTTTTTTTGACTTTAATAGCATGCCGATGCCACTCACTAGTTTGTTGACAGTATCTAATCTTTTTTGTGCAGTTGCTTTCCAATCAATATTTTTACCTGTTATTTCAATTCCAAAATCTTTTGAATTATCAATTTCATGATTTAGCTCTGCAACATGAAGCCAATACTTTGCAGGAATACATCCTCGGTTTAAACAGGTCCCACCCAAGGTATCAGATTCAATTAGAGTTATTTCAAGTTCAAAATTGCTTGCGTACAATGCTGCAGCATATCCTGCAGGGCCTCCGCCTATAATGGTTAATTTTTTCAAATTACCTCTTTCTAGATAGGATCACTATCTAATCGAGATAATAACTACATTCTTTAATGGGGTTCCCAATAAAAATGATTATTGTTATTTCACCTTTAAATTTACTAAACTTTGGGCAATGTTCAAAATTAAGATTATCTTAAAAAACATTACAATGTAAATATGCAAACAAGACATTTAATTATTGCCTCACTTATTACTGGTTTATTCATACTGGTAGCATTTGGTGTATGGCTATACACTTATTGAATTGAAGAGTTTTAATTTAAAAAACGGAATCCATCATATACCTCTTGAGCTCCCTTGGTCGTCACCTGGCTTTGTTAATGTCTATTTAATTGAAGACAAAGATGGGTTTATCATGGTTGATTGTGGCGTCAATGGTGATAGCTATTACTCCTTACTGCTTGAATATCTTCAAAAATTAGAAATTCACATTAGTGATATTAATTTGTTAATTGGAACACATATGCATTCTGATCATATTGGTTTATCTACAAAAATAAGAGAATCAGGTGTTCCATTTGCACTTTTTAAAAATTCAGTAGATTTCATAGATGATTACAATGACTGGTCTTTGAGATTCAAAAATCTAAAAGATTATGCAAAAAAACATAATGCTCCAACTAGCTTCTTGAATGATATAGCCTCAATAAACACACCATCATATGCTGGAAAAATTTCAAAGCCTGACATTCTTCTTGATGAAGGGGAAATAAAAGATGTAAAAAGAAATTTAACTACTATTTTTACTCCTGGGCATGATCGTACAGAGATTTCTTTGTTTGATGAAAGTACAAAAATAATATTTTCAGGCGATCATATATTGCCAAAAATTACACCCTTTATTCCAACTGATAATGAAAATGAAGACATGCTTGCAAATTACACTCAGTCTTTAGATAAAATTTATGAAATTGATCATGAAATAATTGCACCAGGTCATGGAGATATAATTAGCAAACCACACAGCAGGATTGAGCAAATGAAACTTCACCATAAAAGGAGGACTGAAAAAATTTTGAGCTTTCTTCAAGACAGCGACTTTACTGGTTGGGAAATGGTTGAAAATTTATTTCCTAGAAAACTAGATGCATTAAATCTGAGACTTGCTTTTCAAGAAACAATGGCTCATTTAATTTACTTAGAAAATAAAGGAAAAATTAAGCAAGAAACTAAAAATAACTCCATATATTGGAAAATTATTTGATAGGTTTAAAACCTCTATTTTTAGCTTCATCAATTGTATCAGGTGAAAACGACTGGACTAAATTTAAACTAACAAAATCGTAATCTTTTAGATACTCATTCAATGATGCAAACTGGTTTTCATCATCACAGTCGTATACCTTCATGTTTTTTCTTATGCCAACATACCTATGATGTTCAAAACGATTTAATCTATTCAAATTTACAGGCTCAGTAATTCTGCAATCTTATCTCTTGCTAATTTGGGAGTTCCTAAAAGTAAAGAGTCAGACTTTGCTTTTTTAAAAAATAAATGTGCTGGATGCTCCCAAGTAAAACCAATTCCCCCATGTACTTGAATATTGTCTCCAGCGATTTTGTTAAAAACCTCAGAGCAGTATGATTTTGCTAACATTGCACTCATCTCAACTTCTAAATCATCTGAAGTATCTGTTCTTACTGCACTATAAGCAACGGACTTTGCACTTTCCAGCTGTACAAGCATATTTGCACAAATATGTTGAATTGCTTGAAATGAACCTATCGGCCTTCCAAATTGTATTCTTTCTTTTGCGTATTGTGTTGACATATCTAAACATGCTTGAGCACCACCAACTTGCTCCATTGCTAAATAACCAAGTGAAATATTTTTTACTTTTTCCCATGTATTAATGCATGAATCAGAACCTATCATAATTTCATCATCTGAAATAAAAATGTCTTTCATATTTATTTCACACATAGTTCGTGTTTGATCAAGTGAAGAAGTTTGCTTTATTTCTAGACCCTCAGAATCTTTATTTACTAAAACAAACATTGACCCCTCTTTACTATTCGCCAAAATTGCAAAATAATCAGAGACATCGCCAAAAATTACATATTTTTTTTGACCATTAAGAATGTAACCATTCTTATTTTTTGTCAAAGTTGTAGAAATTTCATCACTACTAGTTAGGTATTTATCATTTTCATAAACACAATAGGTACCAATTTTTTCACCACTTATTATTTCAGGCAAAATAGTATTTTTTATATTTTCATTTGAAAGTAAGACTAAATTCTTGAATACCACTCCAGAACTAAAAAGAGGAATGATTGGAATGTAATAACCTAAAACCTCTGAGAGAATTGCAGTGTCAGTGTTTGAAAATCCCAAACCTCCATCTGATTCCGGTACATCAAGTGCTAACCACCCTTGTTCAATTACTAATTTCCATATATCTTCATCTAACCTACAATTATCATCAACTTTTTGTATTGTCTCTAATAAATCAATATTCTCTTTTAGGAGTTTCGTTGAATTTTCTTTTATTTCTTTTTGAATTTCACTTAAAGTAAATTGCATTATCTAATTGTAATTTTTATTTTTTATTTAGCTAATCATATTCAAGTTGTTTCAAATGATAATTATTATGTACATATGTTAGAAATTAAAAATTTGCACGCTGAAGTTGATGGTGTAGAAATTTTAAAAGGTGTCGATTTAAAAATTAATCCTGGTGAAGTTCATGCAATTATGGGTCCGAATGGTTCTGGTAAGTCAACTCTTGCAAACGTCGTTATGGGTAATCCTGTATATGAGATTTCAAAAGGAAATATTATTTTTGAGGGTGAAGACATAACAGAGGAGCCAGTTGATAACAGGGCAAAATTAGGCATGTTTTTAGCTTTTCAATATCCAGAATCTATACCAGGAGTAACAATTGTTAATATGTTAAAAACTGCTCTTACGAATATAGAGGATATAGAGTACACCACAGTAGAACTTCGATTAAAAGTAGCAGAATCAATGGAACAACTTGGATTATCTGCAGATTTTGCTGATCGTTATTTAAATGAAGGATTTTCTGGTGGTGAAAGAAAGAGAAATGAGATTTTGCAATTAGCTGTTTTGGATCCAAAATTAGCAATTTTAGATGAAACTGACTCTGGTTTAGATGTTGATGGACTTAAAGTAGTTGGTGAAGGTGTTAGTAAATTGAAAACTGATGACAAAGGTTATTTAGTAGTTACTCATTATCAAAGGTTGCTTGAGTACATTAAGCCAGATTTTGTTCATGTTTTTGTTGATGGAAGAATTGTTGAATCAGGTGATGTTGAATTGTCTAACAAATTAGAAACAGAAGGTTATGAGTCTTACTTATGATAAAAGTCAATGATATCAAAAAAGATTTTCCTATTTTCGAACGTAAGATAAATGGTAACAAACTTACATATCTTGATTCTGGGGCAACATCACAAAAACCAAATCAAGTTATAGATGTAATGTCTGATGTTTATAGAAATAATAATGCAAATGTCCATAGAGGAACTTATGTATTGTCATCTGAAACAACAAGTAAATACGAAGAGGTTAGAGTCAAATTTAAGAAATTTATTAATGCATATAATTCGGATGAGATAATTTTTACTAAAGGGTGTACTGAGGGATTTAATTTACTTGCCAATTCACTCTGCAAAAATCTAAATAAAGGTGATGAAATAATATTGTCAGAAATTGAACACCATGCAAATATAATTCCTTGGCAAATGGCAGCTAAAAAATATGGGTTAAATATAAAATATATAAAAATAGACGATTCTTACAATTTAGATTTAGATCACCTAAATAGTCTGATAACTTCTAAAACTAAAATTGTATCAATAGTTGGCGAATCAAATATGTCTGGAATGCTCCCCAACATTAAAGAAATAGTTTCTAATGTAAAATCAAAATCAGATGCAATCTTTATTCTTGATGGAGCACAACTCGTGCCTCACAGATTTGTAGATGTTCAAGATCTTGGCATAGACTTTCTTTGTGTATCAGGTCATAAAATGCTTGGGCCAACTGGAATTGGGGTTGTATGGGGTAGGAAAGAACTTTGGGACTCAATGGATCCTGTATATGGAGGCGGCGATATGATCGAAGAAGTTTACTATGACAAAGCTACATGGGCCCCTGTTCCACACAAGTTTGAAGCGGGTACACCACCATTTGTTGAAGCTATTGGACTGGGTGTTGCGGCGGAGTATTTAATGAATATCACAATGAGTGAAGTTCAACAACACTCTGATAGTTTAAGAGAATACGCAAAAAGTAAACTTGAAAATATTGACGGATTAAATGTAATTCATTCTATTTCTAAAAATGCTGGATGTACTTTTGCCATGAGTGTTGAGGGCGCTCACGCAGCTGATATGTCTTTGATGTTAGATACATATGGAGTTGCTGTAAGAGCTGGCCATCACTGTGTGCAACCATTTCACAGGAAATTAAAATTAGACGCTACATTTAGAGCAACTGGATATATATATAACAATGAGGAAGATTTTGATACCCTAGCTTATGCAATTGAAAACTCTATCAAAATGCTTAAATAATGAGTATCGAAGAAAAAATTTCAAAATACAAAAAAACTTTAGATTTATTTCCAAATCCTCAGGAAAAGTATCAATATTTAATTGAGCAAGCTAAAAAAAGTGAAGAATTTCCAGTTGAATTAAGAGTTGATGAGTTCAAAGTGAATGGATGCCAAAGTCAAGTGTGGCTTGTACCTGAGGAAAAAGATGATAAGTTATTTTTTAAAAGTGATTCAGATGCCCTGATAGCAAAGGGGCTCGTTACTTTGATTACTTCTATTTACTCTAATGAAACTGCCAAAGATATTACTAACTCTAAAATTGACTTAATGGATGAGTTTGAATTAGGGGTGTTACTAAGTCCAGCCAGAAGAAATGGAGCATTTAGTATGCTAAGAACTATAAAAGAGTTTGCCTCAAAATTAATTTAGTGAGTCTTCTTCCCACCAATTTTCATGTGGGAAAAATATCCACACATTTTCTGTATCTTTTGCTAAATCTCTAGTGTAATAATGAGGCTCAAAATCGCATTCATTGTTCCACCACAAAGCAGAAAATCTAACATCACATTCATGGTTTATATTATCCTTAATATAATTGGATAACCTTTCAAATGTTTCTCCACTATCGCAAATATCATCGACTATTAGAACCTTAGCATCATTTGCTTTTGGCAAATAATTCTCCCAATGTGGAAAATCTCTTGTGGATGCATGAACAGGCTTAAACGGTATATTGAGTTTATGCGAAATCATTACGCCTGGAATCAATCCTCCGCGACTTATACCAACAATTACATCTGGTAAAAAATTATCTTTGGTAATTTGGGCACAGATGTCTTCTGTATCAGATAGTTGTTCTTCCCATGTATAAATTAATTTTTCCATTTATTTAAGTGTTCATTTTATCAAACAATAAAAAAATGGACCTTAAAAAATTTAATTAATTTAGTCGCAAAATGAAATGTGTAATAAGAGGATGTTCTATACTAATCGTATGAAAAGGAGGTAAGGATGCGTAGAAGTTGGGCGGTAGGCCTACTTATTATCAGTATTCTTGCTATGGCCTGCGGAGGAGCCGCAGACGTAGATGATTACAAAGCAGCCTTTGTGTATCTTGGATCCGCAAATGATGGAGGATGGACACAGGCCCACGACGAAGGTCGTCAATATTTAGTTGAGCAAACAGGAATTGAAACAGCTTTCACTGAGGATATTCCACCTGATGCAACTGAATTCAGAACAGTAGCTGAGGCTTATATTGAACAGGGTTACAATATAATCTTTGGAACTACTTTCGGATACTTAGACATAATGGAAGAAATGGCAGCTGAATATCCAGATGTTGTTTTCTTACATTGCTCAGGATACAAATCAAATGACTCTAATTATACAAATTATTTTGGAAAAATATATGAAGCAAGGTATTTGTCAGGATTAGCAGCTGGTTCACTTACTGAATCAAACAAGATTGGCTATGTAGCTGCATTTCCAATCCCAGAAGTTATTAGGGGAATAAATGCTTTTGCAGTTGGTGTAAAAGAAGTAAATCCAAATGCAACTGTTGAAGTTGTTTGGACAAATACATGGTTTGGTCCGGAAGAAGAAACACAAGCTGCAAATGCTCTATTAGAAGCTGGTGCTGATGTTCTTACACAACATCAAGATTCTGCATCTACAGGCATTGCCGCAGAGGCAGCTGGAGCTAAATGGATTGGTTATCACACTGGTTATGGCCAAGATGCTGCTCCAAATGCATTTGTTACTGCGCCAGTATGGAACTGGGGACCACTTTATACAGAAATGGTAAACGCAGTAATTAACGACGAATTCACAACAACTCCATATTGGACAGGAATGTCTGGGAATGTTGTTGATTTATTTGAAGTATCAGACGACGTATCGAGTGACATTCAAGCACTCATTGAAGACAGAAAACAAGAAATTATTGACGGAACTTTTGAAATTTTTGAAGGTTCAAGCGATGGAGACTTGTTAGGTATGTTTTATTTTGTTGACAACGTTGTAGGTACACTAGATTAAATGTTTATATTACAGCACCTCTTAATTGAGGTGCTGTAATTTTTTTTATGAATAATAAATTTTTAGAAACCAAAAATATAACCAAAACTTTTGGAAAATTAAAAGCGTTAGATGATGTAAATTTTAATTTATACAGAGGCAAAATCCATGGTTTACTTGGTGAAAATGGGGCTGGAAAATCCTCTTTAATGAACGTTTTATCTGGAATATATAAACCAGAAAAGGGGGCAATCTATCTTGACGGCCAAAGACAAAATATTTCAAGTCCCGATATTGCATCTCAACTTGGTATCGGAATGGTTCACCAAGAGTTTCGATTAGTTGAAAGCTTCAGTATTAAAGATAATCTAACCCTTTCTAAAGCAAATATTTTTAAAGATGATTTCTTGAAATCTTTTAAAAAATATTCAGAAATTTTTGCACTGAATGCAAATGAAAATGAAATAATTTCAGATTTATCAGTAGGAGAAAAACAAAAAATTGAAATAATGAAACTAATTTTCAACGACAGTAACATTATGCTCCTCGATGAACCAACAGCAGTTCTGACTCCTCAAGAAACTTCCCAACTTAAAAATTCCCTCGTAACTTTGGCAGAAGAAGATATGAAAACAATTGTATTGATTACTCACAAATTAAAAGAAATTAAAGAATTTACTGAAATAGTTTCAGTAATGAAAAATGGAAAGATGGTTGCTAAAGATTTGCCAACAAATGACGTGACAGATAATCAACTTATTGAACTCATGATGGGTGAAGTAAAAAAATCTACAATCAATAAGGATAATGAAATTGGCCAAACTAAATTAAAAGTTGAGAATATAAATTTTTTCGACTCAGTTAGCAATATAAAGAAACTGGAAGAGATTAATTTTCAAATTAAAGCCGGGGAAATTTTAGGTTTAGCTGGAGTGTCTGGGAATGGCCAAGTGGAGCTTGCAAATATCATTTCAGGCATTGAAAGAATTTTTGAAGGAAAAATAATCATTAACAATAATGATGTTTCAAAAAAAGGAGTACGTTCCAGAAAGAAACTTAATTTATCTTATATTCCTGAAAATAGACTTGGGGTTGGCTTAGCTCCTGGTGTTTCAGTGATAGATAACTCAATAGTAAGAGATTATTTTTTTACAAAACTTGGTCCACATATATCAAAAAGCAGAACATCGAATTATTTGCAAAGCTTGATTAAACAATTTTCAATTAAAGCTCCTAATCCAAAAGCTGAAATATCTACATTATCTGGAGGAAATATGCAGAAATTGTTGATGGGTAGAGAATTAGTTGGAAATCCAGATGTAATAATTGCCTCCCAACCAACAAGAGGTCTAGATGTAAATGCAGTGGATGCAATTCATAACCTACTTATTGACCAAAGAAATAAAGGATCGGCAATTTTTTTAATTTCTGAAGATCTAGATGAATTATTTAAGTTATCTCACAGATTACTGGTGATCTTTGAAGGTAAAATTGTAAAATCTTTTAACACTGTTGATGCAAACATCAATGATATTGGATTGGCCATGGCAGGTGTTAGTGAATAAATATACATTATCAAAGCGCCAAGTCGTTAATGAACTATCTACCTTTTATTCTTTCCTACTGGGTTTTCTTATTGCCCTTATAATTGGTTCGGTTATTTTAATAATTCAGGATAAGAGCCCCGGTGACACTTTTTCACTTATGTTTAAATTATCAATTGGAAGTGTAAATAGCTTAAGCTCCTCTTTAAATAAAGCTACCCCTCTAATTCTTGCAGGTTTAGGAATTGCGATAATAAATACTGTGAAGCTTTGGAATATTGGTGCAGAAGGACAAATATTTATGGGTGCTATTGCAGTAAATTTAATTTACATTAATTTTCAATTTTCCAACTCCACTTCATTTATTTTTATACTTTTAGTTTCATCATTTCTAGGAGGTGCATTTTGTATACTAATTCCTGCTGTTACAAAGGTTCTATTTGGTGTTAATGAAATAATTACAACATTGTTAACAAATTATATAGTTATAGGTTTAACTATATATCTCGTAAATGGGCCTTGGAAAGATCCTGATTCATTAAATTTTCCTGCTGCAGCTTACGTAGGAAAAGAAGTATATCTGCCAAATATTTTTGGAAAATTAAGCTATGGTTTTTTAATTTGTATATTATTCACTGCTTTCGCACATTATCTTAAAAACAATTCTGTTTTTGGCTATGAAATGAGAATTGCTGGTGGATCAGAAATGACTGCAATTTATGCAGGAATAAATGCTAAACAAAAAGCTTTTTTTGCAATGCTAATTGGTGGTGGCTTTGCAGGAATAGCTGGCGGAGTAGAATTATTAAGTCAAACCCATCGTGTTTCAACAGGAATTTCACAAGGATTTGGCTATACAGCAATAATCGTGGCTGCAATAACCGGAATGCGTCCTATTGGTATTTTTTTGGTTGGATCTCTATTTGGAGCTCTATCTATTGGAGGTTCAGTTATTCAAACAATTGGGGTAAGCACATATATTGCAGATATCATCCAAGCATCTACGCTTTTTGGTGCATTAATAATTCAGTTTTTTTTCAATTATCAATTAAAAAGAGTTGATGATGGTTGACATACAATTTCTTGGATTGCTAAATGCAACATTGCAAGCTGCAACACTTTTATTCATTGCTTCACTTGGGGAGTTGATTACAGAGAAATCTGGAATTCTAAATCTTGGAGTAGAAGGAATGATATCAATAGGGGCTGTAGCAGGGTTTATAACTGCAGTTAATACCAATAATATTTTTCTTGCAATAATTGTAGGAGTCCTCTCGTCGGCAATCTTCGCTTCTATTCATGCAATAGTTACAGTTACTCTTAAACAAGATCAAACTGTCTCGGGTTTAATATTAACAATACTTGGTTTAGCTGTTTCATCATTACTAGGAAAAAATTATGTAGGTAAAAAACTTGAAACAAAGCTTGAAAGTCTTTTTTCTATTGAGAACCCGTCAAATGTTCTTGAAGTTTTTTTAAGTCAAAACATAATTTTTTATCTTGCAATTACATTTACAATCGCAGTTTCTTATATTCTAAAGAACACTATGTTTGGTACAAGATTTCAAGCCGTTGGAGAAGATTCAAAAGCAGCTGACTCAATGGGGATTAATGTTACAAAAACACAGTTTATTGCCACTTGTATTGGTGGAGCTTTTGCTGGACTTTCAGGAGTTTACTTAACACTAAGTTACGTACCATATTGGACTGATAATATGACTGCCGGTAGAGGTTGGATAGCATTGGCGTTGGTAATTTTCGGAGGATGGAAACCTTATAGAACAGCCATAGGTGCACTTTTGTTTGGATTTCTTGAAGCTTTAGTCCCAAGATTACAAACATACGGTTTTGAATTAAATCCTTACATTGTAAAAATTACTCCTTATATAATAACAATTCTTGTTTTAGTCTTACTCACAATTTATAAAGGTGGAAAAACTGGTGCCCCCAAAAATATTGGAATTGCATTCTTTAGAGAAAATAGATAAATAATATTAATTACAAATCTTATTTGGTAATATAGATATAGCTTTAAACAATGTCAGTGAGCATTGAAAGGATAAAATGACTATAGACAAAATTCTATTTCGCCTCAGTAAAGAAATCATTGAATCTAATACAGATAATCCATACTTACTAGGTATACCTAAAAGAGGTGATCTTTTAGCTCAAAGGATATCCAACAATTTATCCAGCGAAAAATTTCAACATGACATTGGAAAAGTTGATTACTTGCCTTTTAGAGATGATTTAGATAAGAACCTAGAAAAAAATATTCTTGATATATCGCCTGAAGGTAGAGAAGTCATATTAATAGACGATGTTATCTATACAGGTAGAACACTGAGGGCATCTATTGAAGCTGTAATCCACTCTGGCCGACCGAAGTCTATTTCACTTCTATGTCTTATTGACCGAGGACACAGGGAATTACCTATTACCCCTAAATTTGTGGGTAGAAATATACCGACAAATCAAGATGAGTATGTTTCCGTTTTTTTGAAAGAAATAGATAATGAAGACAAGGTCGAGGTTACATAGAAATGAGACATCTCTTAGATTTTCAAGATATAAATAAAAATCATCTAGAAAATCTAATTGAAAGAACCAGAAGTCTAGAAGTTAAACCAGAAAATCTAGACTGTATGGCCCTCTTAAAGTTTGACGAACCTTCAACAAGAACAAGACTCTCTTTTGCAGTAGCAGCAGAAAAGCTTGGAATTAAAACTTTCGAATCTTCAGATATTATATCAGCAAAGCAAAAAGGGGAGATTCTTAAGCATGAAGTAGAGACATACGTTTCTATGGGTATTGAAATTCTAGTACTGAGGACAAAAGAAAATAATATTGATGATTATCGAGAATTTGAAGATATTGCTGTTATAAGTGCTGGTTTTGGGAATAAATCACATCCAACTCAAGCACTGGTTGATATATCTACATTGTATAGTTTGAATAAAATCAATGAAAAACGAACCCCAGTAACTTATGTTGGAGATGTAAAACATTCAAGAGTGTTTGAATCCGGAAGACAGCTTCTAAATTTACTAGGATTCAAAGTTGGTGTCTTTACAGATAAAAATCTATTACCTGACAATAAAAATGACCTTGAAATTTATGAATCATGGGGTGAGGTATTTGAAAATTCTAATGCAATTGAACTTCTAAGAGTACAGAAAGAAAGATTGCAAGATAATGAAGAAATAAACTTTGATGAATATATAAATAGTTATCAGCTTACAAAAGACGTTTTAAATAAATCTCAAAGTGATATGGCTGTTCTTCATCCAATGCCAATCAATATTGGCATTGAGATTTCTGAAGATGCTATTGAGGATAGCAAAATAAAATACAAGGACCAGCTTTCACACGCAATACCATCACGGATTGTAGCATTCAAATATGTAAGGAATGAAATATGATTGAAATTGCTGGATTTATTGATCTCCACACCCACACAAGATATCCTGACAATGAGAATTTTCCTTTCATCGATATCGATGATTCAGCAATTAACGGTGGATTCTCAACAATACTTGCTATGCCAAATTCTGATATACCCATTGACTCAATCAAAAACTTAAAAATTGCAGAGGAAATAGATAAAAAATTAAAAACAAAGGTACACCGTGTTGCCTCATTAACAAAAAATTTAGAAGGTAAAGAACTTGTAAATTATAAAGAATTCATTGAAAATGGTATCACAATTTTTTCAGATGATGGAAAATCTCTTATTGATAATAATCTAGCTGATGAGGCATTTAAACAAATTAGCAAACTTGGTGGTGCAGTCTTTCAACATTGTGAAAAAAGTTGTCATTCCAATCCTGGTGACATTGCTCCCCCAAATAGTGATGCTGACTTGATTCCAATAAACAACGATGAGGAACTGGAAGTTCTTGAAAGAGACTTAAGATTATCGGATAAATACGGAACAAGATACCATGCTCAACACCTTTCAACTTTTGAAAGTGTTGAACTGATAAAAAAAGCAAAACAAGAGGGTCTTCCTGTCACTGCGGAAGTAACACCACATCACATACTTCTAAATAATGAAAATTTAGATACGAATAATGGGCTTTTTAAGATGTATCCACCCATAAGAACAGAAAAAGATAGAGAAGGATTGGTTGAGGGCTTACAGTCCGAAATTATAGATGTTATTGCTACAGACCACGCACCTCATAAGGCAGAAACTAAAAATGTACCTTTTAAGGATGCTAATCGTGGTGTTGTTGGTCTGGAATCGGCATTTCCCTTGATTTATAGTGCAAATATTTTTGATATAGATCAAATATTAAAATTTTTAGTAGTAAATCCAACAAAAATACTCAATGAACTTGGTTATGAAATACCCAAAACAGTAAATACATGGAAAAAATCAAAGTCAGTCTTTATTACAAAATCAAAATTCAAAAATTCATTATTTGAAAATGAAAATATAGAAATTGAAAGAGTCCTATCAAGTGTATAAAAAAGCTATACTTCTGAATCAAAACGGTGATGAATTTCTTGGTTGGACAACTGAAACATTTCAGCCAACAACCGGAGAACTCATTTTCAATACAGCAATGACTGGATTTGTCGAAATATTAAGTGATCCATCATATATAAATCAGATTGTAACTTTTACTTCCTCACACATAGGCAATTATGGTATGTCAAAAAATGATTTTGAATCCAATAAACCAAAAATTGAAGCAGCAATTGGAAATTCTTTTACAAGCTCTCCATCATCATGGAGGTCTGAGAAATCAATAACGTCGTGGTTAAAAGAATATGAGATTCCATATAGTGGTGGGTTTGATGTTAGAAATATAACAAAATATCTAAGAGACTATGGTTCGAGCATGTTTGCACTTGGTATTGATATTGATACAAAAGATTTAAAAGAAATTTTATCAAAAGCCAAAAATATTCTTGGTGATAGTTCAGCAATGACTGCAGGTAGCCAGAATAATAAAAACATTCCAACTGAAGGAAAGATTGGAATTATAGATCTTGGAGCTAAAAGAAGCATTATAAAAGTGCTTGAAGATCATGATTACAAAGTTGTAATGATTACACCCTTGACAACATCAAATGAGATATTAGAAATGAATCTTAAAGGTCTTTTGATTTCAAACGGACCAGGTGACCCTAGATCGTTACTTACAGTCATTGATACAGTTCAGGATCTTATAGGAAAACTGCCAATATTTGGAATTTGTCTTGGTCATCAAATACTTGGTTTAGCATGCGGTCTCAATGTTAAAAAAATGCAATTTGGTCATCACGGTTCTAATCATCCAGTAGAAATCGAGGGTTCAAAAAGAGCCTTAATTACTGCTCAAAATCATGGTTTTTCTATTGAAGATTTTGGTGATTCCATCAAACATGAAAATTTTGGGGATATAAATGTTTATGCAACAAATTTAAATGATGGAACTAATGCAGGAATCAGTATTTGGGACTCTATGGCGTACTCTGTTCAATTTCATCCTGAATCTGGACCTGGTACAACTGATGGATTGCAAATTTTTAACCCTTTTTTTGAAATGATTGAGAAAAACTATGCCAAAAAATAAAGAAATTAAGAGTATTTTGATCATTGGTTCGGGACCAATAGTTATCGGTCAAGCTTGTGAGTTTGATTACTCAGGATCTCAAGCAGCAAAAGCACTAAAAAAAGAAGGATATCGAGTAATTCTTGTTAATTCAAATCCAGCAACTATTATGACAGATCCGGAAATGGCAGATGCTACATACATCGAGCCCTTGACTCACAGCTATCTTAAAAAAATAATTGAAATAGAAAAACCCGATGCAGTCTTACCAACATTAGGCGGACAAACTGCACTTAACTTATCGATTGAATTAGAAAAAAGTGGTGTTTTAAAAGAAAATAATGCGACACTTCTTGGAGCCTCAGCCAATGCTATTGAGATTGCAGAAAATCGATGGAAATTTAAAAAAGCTATGGATGGCGTTGGTATTAAAACACTTAAAGCAACTTACGCTAAATCTTTTGATGAGGGAATAAATGCAAGTATAGAAATTGGTTTTCCATTAATGCTAAGGCCATCATTCATTCTCGGAGGTGGTGGAACAAGTGTAGTGAATAATGAAGAAGACTTTAAATCAAAATTATCTGATGCATTTAATGCATCTCCTACACAGGAAGTCTTAATTGAAGAATCAATTTATGGATGGAAAGAATTCGAACTTGAAGTTATGAGAGACAGTGATGGTAATGGGGTAATCGTTTGTGGAATAGAAAATTTTGATCCAATGGGTATCCATACTGGAGACTCAATAACAGTTGCTCCTATTCAAACATTATCTGATAAAGAATATCAAACTATGAGGGACGAGGCACTACTTTGTTTGGATACTATT
>Ga0208390_1000026_pt1 | contig 41262 bp, 44 predicted proteins | sample Knorr_S7_td_Surf_FD_185594 | JGI IMG/M metagenome (GOLD analysis project Ga0208390, IMG submission 185594) | Marine microbial communities from Southern Atlantic Ocean transect - Knorr_S7_td_SurfaceA_ad_6m_LV_A (SPAdes) (version 2) | ecosystem: Environmental > Aquatic > Marine > Oceanic | place...
AAAAAATTACTTCAATATTCACTGTTGACTCTGCTATGGAATAAGAAATTGGTAGAGATAATCCAAAAGTTGCACCCAAAAATAATTGAGGCATTGCTAGAAACCTTTTCATCAAAGGATAAAAAATAATCATTGGTATTGCGAAATAAGAAACTAGTTTTATAGTGAACGGATTTGTTTGCATGAGCAAAAATATGCAAATACTCGCAAGTATGACTATAAAAATTCCAGCTTCTGATAGAGATAAATCTTTGCTAGCTATTGGACGACTTTTAGTTCTTTCAACATTTTTATCGAAATCTTTATCTAAAAAGTCATTTATTGCGCAACCTAGTGATCTTGTCAGAAATGAGCCTAAAACCACTATTGTAAAATTCTCGATATTGAAATTGTTCGATAAGAATAGTCCCCATAGGCCAGGCCAAAGCAATAACCAAAACCCTATAGGATTATAGAATCTTATTAGACTCAGATAAGAATTAAGTTTAGTCATTAAATAAGAATACTTCTATCACAGAAAACTTTGAACCAGCAAAATCATAAATACATTTTCTGCCTTGATAAAAATCGTCACCTAATGAATAAGTTGCAACATAGGTTTCATGTTTCGTTATGTTCGGATCAGAGAACAAAAAGTTTCCTAGCGGTTCATTTTCTAGTTTTCCAAATTTAGAAAATTTTTCTATAACTTCACTACAAAAAAATGATTCTGCAAAAACAATATTTGAGCTACCAGTAAGAAAAATTTTTCTTAAATTGCCTCTTGCATTAATTAGATTTAGTTCAGATTCGTTATGATTACAGATTTCTTCAGATAGAACATTTAATACTATCTCTTGCTTTTCATCATTGAGCCTTTTCATCAGCGAATTATCTTCTTCTACCCAACTTTTCATAGCGCTATTAAATAAATCATTGTTTGATTTATAAAGTTGCCATTCTGTTTTCTGTTCTGGTGCCATAATTTAATGAGGATTGATTATAATACTTCAGGTAAGAAACTCATAAAATGGAATATAAGAAATGGGAATGTATCGTTTGTGGATGGATCTACGACGAAGAGAAAGGCAATCCAGAGGAAGGTATCGAGCCTGGTACTAGATGGGAAGACGTGCCTGATGATTGGGTGTGCCCAGAATGTGGTGTTGGTAAAGAAGATTTTGATATGATGGAAATATGAGCGTACTTTCACCACCTAAAAACCTTACAAAAAATGTTTTACTCGGTATGGCCGCTGGTGTTTTAATAGCGTCAGCACTTTACTATAGCCAAGATTTAATCCCTGCAGGCCTGTATCTTACAATTGAAAAATACGTTTTTAACCTAGGCGGTCAAATATTTAAAAATTTACTAATGCTAGTGGTTGTTCCATTGGTTTTCTTTTCTTTAGTTTCTGGAATATCTTCGTTGAGTAATATGGTAAAACTGGGCTCAATAGCTACAAAGACCATTGGTCTATACCTGATGACTACAGGTATTGCTGTAAGTCTAGCCCTTATATTTGGTTGGGTTTTTAACCTCTCGGGATACGAGGGTGAAGTAGATTCATTTTCACCTACCACTGGTGATTCAAGCTTATACGGAACGGTAATGCGAATTTTTCCAAATAATATATTCGGAGCCTTTGTTGAAAATAATATGCTTGGCATTGTTTTCATAAGTATTGTATTTGGAATTGCACTCAACTTAACAGATGAGCTTACTGGTGGCATGTCTAAGACTTTTGAAAAACTCAATACAGTATTTTTAAAAATAGTTTTACTTATTATGAGTTTTGCACCTGTAGGTGTTTTCTGTTTAATGGGCAGTTATGTGATGGCAAAAGGTCTTAATGTCTTCGGTGATCTAGCACAATATGTGGCCTTATTAATTTTTGTTTTAGCCTTCCACTTATTTTTTACGTACTCTTTATTACTTAAAGTTTTTGCCAAGTTAAATCCACTAACCTTTTATAGGAAGATGAAAGATGTTGCTCTTTTTGCATTTTCAACATCTTCTAGTGCAGCCACTATCCCAGTCACCTTAAAAACAGTTACCGATGAACTTGGGGTGAAAAAAGATGTCTCAGCATTCGTTGTTCCGGTCGGAGCAACTATAAATATGGATGGAACTGCAATAATGCAAGGATTGGCGACAATGTTTATTGCAAGCACAGTAGGAGTTGATTTAACACTTGTGCAATATGGTCAAATTGTTTTATTGGCGATAGTGACTTCAATTGGTACTGCAGCAGTACCATCAGCGGGAACAGTCACATTAGCTTTAATTCTTGGTTCGCTTGGATTACCTCTTGATGCCATAGGTTTGATACTAGCGGTTGATAGAATTTTAGACATGATTAGAACAGCAGTAAATGTTTGCGGAGACGCAGCTGTGTCATGTATAGTAGCTAAATCTGAAAATGAATTAGATGAGAAGATATTTAACGGATAAATAATTATGGAAAATTTTATTATAGGACCAATGACACCATGGGGCCCTTTTGTCACAGGTTTTGTTGGATTGATTTGTGCTTTTGTGTTGTATGGATTAATCATGAAATATCCTGCAGGAAAGGGTGATGTTGTAAAAATTGGTGATCAGATTCACCTAGGCGCAAAAGTCTTCATGATTACTGAGTACAAGATCCTTACTCCAGTTGTTATTGCTCTCGTAATAGCATGTGGTCTTTCTCCGCTGGGATGGTACACAGCAACGGCTATTGCAGTTGGTGCCCTATCATCAGCTATTGCTGGTTTTATTGGTATGTACTCGGCAACTCAAGCTAATGTGAGAACTGCAACGGCAGCAGAAAACTCAGGTCAAGAGCAAGCTCTATCTATTTCATTTTTTGGCGGGTCAATTATGGGTTTATGTGTTGCTTCTATGGGCCTAGTTGGTTTAGGCGGCTTATATTTTTACTTTAGCGGCGCTATGGATGATCCAGATAAGATAGCAAAATCTTTAGAAGGATTTGGTGTTGGAGCATCGGCAGTAGCACTTTTCTCAAGAGTAGGTGGTGGTATTTTCACTAAAAGTGCAGACGTAGGTGCTGACTTAGTTGGTAAGATTGAAGCAGGCATACCAGAAGACGACCCAAGAAACCCAGGAGTTATTGCTGATAATGTAGGTGACAATGTTGGTGATATAGCTGGTATGGGTTCTGATATATTCGAATCTTACTGTGGAGCAATGATAGCATCAATGGCTATTGCAGCTACCTATGGTAATACAGATCTAATGTTTCTGCCTCTGTGGTTAGCAGCAGCAGGGCTTTTCTGCTCTTTACTTGGAATCCTTATTGTAAGAACACAAGTTTCCAAATCTCCCGCTGTAGCTTTGAGATTTGGCACATTCCTTTCACCAATTATATTTTTGATTTTCGCAGGATTTAGTATTTACTATTCACCTAATATCGAGATGTCTGTGTTTTGGTCTGTGCTTACCGGTGCAGTTGGTGGAATTATTATCGGTCTGATAACGGAATATTATACAGGAGGGGATACAGAAGATTCTCCTGTTGGCAAAATTGCTAAGTCTGGGGAGACTGGACCAGCTACAGTAATGATTACTGGTTTAAGTGTTGGGATGCAATCTGTTGTCCTGCCTCTGTTTGTAATTGCAGGCATTATTGGAGTCTCTACATACTTTTCAGGACTTTATGGAGTTGGGATAGCAGCTGTGGGTATGTTGGCTACAGTGGGTATAACCATGGCGATAGATGCTTACGGACCAGTGGCTGACAACGCTGGTGGTATAGCAGAGATGAGTGGCATGAAACCAGAAGTAAGAGAAATTACTGACTCACTGGACGAATTAGGAAATACAACAGCTGCAATTGGTAAAGGTTTTGCAATTGGTGCAGCAGCTTTAGCAGCACTAGCTATTATTGCGGCTTATATGCTTGCAACAGGACTCGAGTCTCTTTCGCTTAATGATCCAAGAGTGCTTATGGGCATGTTCATTGGTGGGACAATACCATTCTTAGTTTCATCTATCACTATGACAGCTGTCGGCGATGCAGCATTTGAAATGATCGAAGAGATTAGAAGACAATTTAGAGAAATACCTGGCCTGCTGGAAGGCAAAGCAGAACCAGACAATGCTAAGTGCGTTGACATAGCAACTAAAGCAGCGCTTAACAAAATGCTTCTACCAGGAGCAATTGCTATCGGTTCGCCAGTCGTAGTTGGATTTGCATTAGGGCCTGTCCATCTAGGAGGCATGCTTGCAGGAGCATTATTAGGTTGTGTGTTAATGGCATTAATGATGGCAAATGCAGGTGGTGCATGGGATAACGCTAAGAAGTTTGTTGAGAAAGGAAACTTTGGTGGCAAGGGCACAGATACTCATTCAGCAACAGTAGTTGGTGATACCGTTGGAGATCCATTCAAGGATACCTCTGGCCCTGCTATGAACATTTTAATTAATGTGATGGCCATTGTTAGCTTAGTGATAGCACCTCTTTTATAAGTAAATAAGTTTCAATAAAGGGGCAGTTAGAGATGACTGCCCTTTTTTATTATAAGATTGCATTATGGATGGAAGTTTTTTGGATAAAGTACTTTACTCTTTAATCATGTTTGTACTTTTAGTTGGATTTTTTGCTTTTATGGATAATGACCCAGATGCACCTAGGGAAGCTGTTTTAATAATATTAACCGCCATTCCCATAACAGTTCTAAGATGGGCTTTAACAGGGAAGCACTTCTGGAATGGACCTTAGCCACATGGAATTTTTTTTAACTGTCTTAGCTTGGGCATTTATAGCTATTGGGGGTTGGTACTTTACTCAAGCAAACCCAAAAATAAAAGAAAAGTTTCAAAAGAGTTTTCATATCATCTTGTTTGCGGCATTAGTCTTTGTGGTATTTGTGCTGACCCAATACTCCCCTTAGTCTCTTACTAATTAACTATCAGCTAGTTAAACGTCAGAGAGTTCAAGGTGAGCTGGGAACCATCTTTCAACTATTCTTCTTTGTTGTTCTGCAGGTAGCTTTATTACTTCCTGGGCAAGTCGTTCTGCCTCATCCTGCAATTCTTCATTCGCAAGCAAGTCAAAGAAAGTAAAGCTTGGTTGACCTGTTTGCGATAGCCCAAGAATATCACCAGGACCTCTTAATTTAAGATCTTCTTCAGCGATAACAAAACCGTCATTTGTTTCAGTTATTATCTCAAGACGCTTTTCAGATAATTCATTCAGTGAGTTGCTATGCATCAAAATACAAAAGCTTTCCTTCTCTCCTCTACCTACCCTACCTCTCAGTTGATGTAGTTGGGCAAGACCAAACCGTTCTGAGTTTTCAATTACCATGATATTGGCATCTGGTACATCTATTCCAACTTCAATAACCGTTGTTGCTAACAAAATTTTTGTTTTCTTATCTTTGAAATCAGACAATATTCTTTGCTTGTCTGCATCCTTCATTTTGCCATGAATAATTTCATAGTCATGAGGATCAAATTCCTTCTTTAATATTTTTTCTAAATCTTCAATGCCAATAAGTTCGCTTTCACTTTCGTCTATGAGTGGACAGACCCAATAAACTTGAGAATTTTTACTTATAGCACTTTTGATTCTATTTATCAGAGCGTCCCTTCTATTATTAGGGAGTGTTGTAGTAACTATTGGGGTTCTATTGGGTGGCAGCGACTTAATTGTTGATATGTCTAACCCTGACAACACACCCATGGCCATAGTTCTGGGTATTGGTGTTGCAGATAACAGCAACTGATGAGGATAATCTTCTGCCTTTTCTTTTAATTTAAGCCTTTGACTTACGCCAAACCTATGTTGCTCATCATATATAACTAGAGATAAATCTTTATAGATTACAGCTTCTTGAAAGACAGCATGAGTGCCAATAATTATTTTTGTTTTACCTTCAGCAATATTCTCATAAATTAATCTTTTTTCTTTTACTGGGATTTTAGACGTAAGTAATTGAACTTCTTCTTGACCAAACCACTCAACAAAATTCTGATAATGCTGATTGGCTAAAATAGTAGTTGGCGCAAGAATAGCAACTTGTTTCTTGTCTTCCACAATATGTGCTGCTACTAAACCTGCAACAATTGTCTTACCTGATCCTACATCACCTTGAAGCAGCCTTAACATAGGCGTTTGAGTAGCTATATCAGCACTTATTTCTTCATAAGCTGAGACCTGATCATCCGTTAATTTAAAGGCCAAGCCTGAATTAATTTCTTTAGCCAGTTTATCGTTTTGGAATGCACTAGTTATTCTATTTTTGTTCTGTTCTCTGATAGATAAATAACTAATTTTATTTGCAACCATTTCTTCAAGACCAATCCTTTTTCTGGCTTCTGAGGTTCCACCAACTAAAAAATCTTCAATATTGCTTTTCGGGTCAGGTGTATGAACATCAATGATGGACTGATTTAAATTTGAAAAATTATGTGCAGGCAGAAGGTCAGTAACTTCGATTTTATCTTGCTTCAACAATTCAATAGCTTCTGAGATTATTTTTCTTAGCTTTTGATGTGTAATACCCTTGGTTAGAGGATATTTTGCAAGGATTTGTGGTTTGAATTCATCATCTTTAACAATTTCATATTCAGGATGAACAGTTTCAAGCCCATACCTGCCTAAACGAGATGATCCAGAGACTTGTATTAATGTTCCCTCTTTAAAAACATTCCTCAGCCCTGGAAAATAGTAAAAGAATCTTAAATATAAATGACCAGTATTATCTCTGACTTTTACCAAAAGCATTTTTCTTGGGACAAATGTTTGTGAAACTTTCTCAATGACACCCTGCACAACAAAATCTTGGTTTGGTTCTAGTTCGGCAATTTTTTTAAGTATTGTTCTATCCTGATAGCCAATAGGAAAGTGAAAAAGGAGATCCTCAATAGTTTTAATTCCTAGCTTTAATAATGTGGATGATAGTTTTTCACCCACGCCTTTAATCGTTGAAACTAATAATGATGATGCTTCAATCTTTTGATCTGTAGACATATCTATTTATTATTATGTTTTAGAGAAAAAAATGAAAATTTTAGTTATAGGTTACGGTGAGTTAGCAGAAGAATTAGCAAAAGTAAGATCAGATTTAGATTTTGTTGGTATTAAGAGATCTGGTTACTCAGAATTAACAAACGTAAACATAGTTAATTGTGATTATTCTTTGGGGTTGCCTGAGCAAGTTACAAAAGATAACTATGATTGGGTTATATTCTTTCCAAAAACTTCTGGTAAGAGTGTCGACGATTATAAAAATGGATACTTATCTCAAATGAGTGCCATAAACGATCATTTTCCTTCAGCACAAAAAATCTTTATCTCATCAACCAGAGTGTATTCTGGCTATTCCAATATAGTTGTTAATGAAAATTCTCGTCCTAAACCAAGCGATGAACAAGGAAAAATAATAGAACAATATGAAAACGAGGCGCTAGAGCATAGTCAAAATTATGTCATGAGGTTGGGCGGTTTAATTACTTACAAATCAAATTTTGTGAAGTTAGTGCTCGAAAAGAAACTATTTTTAAACAATAAATATATAAATGGAATTTTTATTTCGGATGTCGTGAGCCTAATCGTCGAAATTTTACGCCAAGGTATAAGCCACCAGCTAGTAAATGTGATTATGCCAAAATATATGAAATACTCAGATTTTGATTCAGCATTTAAGGGTGAGCCTGTAAACGCTGCAGTAAAATCTATACACTACAATGATGCGTCAAAATTCAAAATTAAAAGCATCGAAGAAATAATATGAAAAGCATGACAGGCTTCAGTGAAGCAAGTTTAAACAAAGATGGAATTCAATTTAAATGCTTTGTTAAGTCCTTGAATAGCAGGTTTATAGAAGTAAATATAAGACTCCCGAATAATCTTAAAAAATATGAAGGCTGGATTAGAGATTTCATTAAAAAGAATTTTGCCCGTGGCAAAATTGACCTTGATTTACATTACACATCACCGCCAAAAGAACATCTTAAAGTTTCAGATAATTTTTTAAAATTGGTTAAGCAAAATGAAAAGAAAGCTAGAAGCAAAGGTCTAAAACTAGTCGATTCTTCTTATCTAGATCTCTTAAAGCTTAGAGATTCTATTCAAAGTGATTATGTATTGAGTGAGAGCTCTTTAAAGATATTAATAAAAAAATCTTTATTAAATTTACAAAAGAATCGTATTGAAGATGGTAAATCTACAAAAAGAGATATGGATAGATTGCTAAAGAAGATGCATAAGTCCATTTCTAAAATTGAAAAAATGGAGAAACAGAATACAAAACATGTCCAAAGAAAATTTGAAAGATTAAAAAAAGAATTTCAAATTAAAAATAAAGAAATAAATATGAATGAAATTATTTCGTCCTTTGCTAAAGCAGATGTAAATGAAGAAGTTGTGCGATTTAAATCACACTTAGACTTAGTTTCAAAATTAGCAAATTCCAAAGATTTAATTGGAAAGAAATTAGATTTTTATTCTCAAGAAATGTTAAGGGAAATTAATACATTAAGTTCTAAGGCCATGATTGCTGAAATTAAAAATGAAGCAGTAGAATTAAAAAGTCACATTGAAAAAATGAAGGAGCATGCACAGAATGTCGAATAATTTATATATTATTACAGCACCGTCAGGAGCTGGTAAGACAACACTCATAAAAAGAGTTTTAGAGTATGCTCAAGAATATAATAAAAAAGTTTCACTTTCGATTTCTCATACTACAAGAGCTCCTAGAGATGGTGAAGAACATGGTATAGACTATTTTTTTGTTTCAGAAAAAGAGTTCAAAGAAAATATTGAGAAAGGTGAATACATTGAACATGCTACTGTTCACGGAAATTATTACGGAACACCTAAATCTCAGATAGATAACGACCTTAATAAGGATTTGAAGATATTACTAGAAATTGATTGGCAGGGGGCACTGCAAATAATGGATCATTATCCAGAAGCGGAAAGTATTTTTATATCACCACCTTCAGTTGATGAATTAAGAATAAGATTAATGGAGCGTGGTCTAGATTCAGAAGATGTAATTAATCGCAGAATTGCAGGAGCTCAAATAGAAATGGATAAATCGTCTCATTTTAAGCATCAAATAACTAATATTTCACTAGACATAGCAACCAAAAACCTTTTAAATATCATGTTCAGAGAAAACCATGGCTAGAATTACAGTAGAAGATTGTTTAGAAAAGGTCGAAAGCAGATTCGATCTAGTCTTAAAAGCGTCAGAAAGAGCTAGAGATTTAATCTCAACTAGTGCTGAGCCCTTAGTTGAAACTGAAAATGATAAACCTACTATCATTGCATTACGTGAAATTGCTGAAGGTGTACTAGATGAGGATTATGTTCCACCAACTGATACTGAAGAAGGTGACACTGAAGAAGAATTTCTTGATAATGTTGATGAGGAGTAAAAAAATCATTGTTCGAATCAATAAGCCTCTTTAATAAACCGAAGACTTCACGTTTGAGTGGAGAGCTGGATCAATTATCTAAATTATATTTAAATCCTCTATCTAATCAGAAGATAAAAAAAGCTGTAGATTTTGCTGACAAGGCACATGATGGACAATTTCGCAAAAGCGGAGAACCTTTTCTTATTCATCCTATTAATGTTGGTTTAATACTTGCTTCATTAAAAATGGATGCTGACACAATTATTGCAGGGTTGTTACATGATGTAGTCGAAGACTGTGAAATATCTTTGAAAACAGTAAAAAAAGAATTTGGGGCTAACGTAGCTAATTTAGTAGATGGCATGACTAAATTACTACAACTTGACGATAAGCTTAAAGACCAAAGCCAAGCTGAATATTTCCAAAAAATGGCACTTGCTACCGCTGAAGATGTTCGTGTTGTAATCATAAAACTTGCTGATCGCTTACATAATCTTCAAACCATTGAGCATTTACCCAGAGAAAAGCAAATAAAAAAAGCTAAAGAAACTCTAGAATTATATGCTCCTCTAGCACATCAAATTGGGATGCATAAAATGGCAACTGATCTAGAAGATCACTCTTTTAAAACAATTCACCCATTTCGACACAATCTTATAGAACAAGCCTTAAAGAAAAACGAGCTTAATAGAAAAACTTTGATTTCTAAAGTAAAAAAAACATTAAAAGCAAAATTCAAAAAAAATAAATTAGAAGCAGGCACCAAAGGTAGAAGAAAAAGAATTTATAGCATTTATCAAAAGATGAAGTCTAAACATAGGTCTTTTGGAGATATATATGATGTTTTTGCTTTTAGGGTAACAGTTGAAAAGGTTGAAGAGTGCTATAAAGTTTTAGGAATTATTCACAATGTTTTCTCTCCAATATCTGGTAAATTTAAGGATTATATCGCTGTGCCAAAAATGAATGGTTATCAGGCCCTTCATACTGTAGTAATGACTTTCGACGGAGTGCCTATGGAGGTTCAAATCCAAACCTCTGCGATGGAAACTTTTGCAAATTATGGAATTGCTTCGCATGGTTTATATAAGACAAAAGTAAATGATGACCAAGTAAAAGCAAAATCTAGACAATTAGTACAAAGACTTACTGATATGAGTAAAAGAAGCTCATCTTCAATTGAGTTTTTGGAAAGTCTTAAGACTGACATGAAGGGAAAAGAGGTGTATGTCTTTTCTCCTAACGGAAGAATATTTTCTTTAAAGCAAGGCTCCACCAGTATTGATTTCGCTTATGCAGTTCATAGTAGCCTCGGAAATTATTGCCTTTCATGTGAGATAGATAAGAAGCTTTCTCCTTTATCAACAGTTCTAAAGAGCGGTCAAACTGTCGAGATTATTAAAGGGAAAAAGAAAACTGTTAATCCAGCTTGGTTAAATTTTGTCATTACTTCCAAGGCAATAACAGAAATAAAAAAAGAGCTTAAAAAAGTAAAAATAAGTGATGCAAGAGTTTTAGGTAAAGATCTGCTTGAGGATAGCTTGCAAGACGCGGGTATTGAGTTAAGTGAATATCCAAACGAGCAATTGAAAGGAGTATTTAACCTTCTAGGTGTTAGATCACTAAACCAATTACTTGTAGATATTGGATCGGGTAGAAAAAGGAGTAACTTGGTATCCCAAAGTTTTGCTGAAGGTTTAAGAGGTTCTTCAAAATCCAAAGAAGTTGCCTCTGAACTAAAAATTGGCTCGTCCAAAAAATATGGAGCAATCAAGTTTCCAGAATGTTGTTATCCTGTGCATGGCGATCCATGTCTAGCAGTTCACAATGAACTTGGCATAACAATACATAGAGAAAATTGTGAAAATTTAAAAGGATTCTTAAATACACCAGGCAGATGTTCAAATATAAATTGGGAAAAAAATGATGACTCTGAGTATTTAGCAGCTTTAACAATGACTCTTGTGAATGAACCAGGAGCTTTAGCTGATGTGTCAAAAATAATTTCTAGTAATGAATCAAACATACAAAGTGTTTTGACTAAAACACTTGATGAAAATTTTATTGAACTTACTGTAAAAATCTTAGTTAGAGATATTGAGCATTTGAATACGATCAACTCAAAATTAATGAAAAATAAAACTGTCACAAACATTGCGAGAAAATTAACTTGAATAAGATTTCTGATATCGTTAGCCTAGAGAAAGTTTTTTTAGATAAAGTTTTTGATTCAACCTCATCAATCAGTAAAAACTGGCCAAATCTTGAACAAGTTGGAGTTGGAAAAACAATTTGTCTTTTGTTTTGGGAACCAAGCACAAGAACTAAGTTATCATTCGAGCATGCAGCAAAAAAATTAGGTTTTGATGTTTTAGATTTCTCTCCTGAAAGTTCCTCAATAAAAAAAGGAGAATCATTCGAAGACACGATAGAAACTTTACTTGCAATGAAAGTTGATGGTTTTGTTATAAGACATCCTGAAGATCATATTTCAAAGAAAATTACTTCTATGTTGCCAGAAAATATTTTTTACATTAATGCTGGTGATGGAAATCATGCGCACCCTACACAAGCCATGTTAGATGTATACACAATGAAGGAAAAGTTCAATGATCTAGCTACCTTAAAGCTCACAATTTTAGGTGATGTTAATCACTCAAGAGTGATTCCATCTCAAATTGAGCTTTTAAAAAAATATTCCTGCTCAGACATCAATTTTTTAGGACCAGAATCACTCATATCAGAAAATTTTTCTCCAGCATTTTCAGATGTTCCAAAAGGCTCTTTAGCTGAGAGAGACATTTTATTTATTCTCAGAATACAAAAAGAAAGATTTAAACATGGTGATGGTCTTGATGAAGTAAACTTCATTGAAAATTTTCAAGTTAATGACAAGTTTTTAAAAAATTCTGGTTTTACAGGTTTTCTTATGCATCCAGGCCCTATGAATATAGATTCAGAGATAACTAGAGATGTTGCCAATAGTAAAAATTCTTTAGTTCTCAGACAAGTAGAAAATGGACTATACCTAAGGGCTGCTTTATTAAGTCTTATTCTTTAATATTCTTTCAGTTGTATCAACGATAGCTATTGTTGACTGATCAAGTTCCAAGTTTATTTCATTACCAAAAACCAAACTATCCAAATTGGTAGTTTTTAACGTTTCTGGTATCAAATGAACCTGAAATCTTGTGTCATTTACCTTCCCAATTGTAATGCTACAGCCATTTATACCTATGTAACCTTTTTCAAAAAGATACTTTGACCACTCTGGCGAGGTATCCACTACTATATCCTTAGAGTCTCCAATAATTAGCACCTCTTTTACTTGACCTTTCAAATGAATATGGCCTGACATTAGATGGCCTCCAACTGATCCACCATAAGACAAAGATGATTCTATGTTTACACATGAACCTTCAACATAATTTTTTATAATGGTTCTATTTAAAGTTTCTTTTACTGCGTCAAATGTCAAAGAATCGTTGGTTTTTTTTGTTACAGTTAAGCAAACACCGTCCACGGAAACACTGTCACCTATTTTTTGTTCTTTTGTAAAATTCTTAGAACAATCTATCGTAATGGTTAAGTGTTCATTTCCCTCTTCTAATGCGTTAATTATTGCCTTTTCTTGAACTATTCCACTAAACATCTTCGCCTCTAAATTTATCTCTATAGTTTCTTATGTCTTGTAGAACACTTTCATTAATTATTTCGTTAGCATCCAATAAATCGTCAAGAGTAATTATTGAATGAACAACAAGGCCTTCATTTGAGAGCTCTGAAGACGCCATTAGGTTTGAATTTTGGCCTTTTTCTTGTCGGTCCATGGTAACTAATGCACCTGCAACATTTACATCATAATTGCTCAAAAAAGTTACAGCCTCTCTTATCGCTAACCCAGAAGAAACGACATCATCAATAATTAGCACATTGCCTTTTGGCAAAGCCCCAAGAAGAGAACCCCCCTCTCCATGCTCTTTAACCTCTTTCCTGTTGAAACAAATTGGCATGCACTCCTTTTCACTGAGTTTAGTAGCTAAAATTGATCCTAAAAAAATTCCTTTGTATGCTGGCCCAAAAATCATGTCAAATTTTAAGTTTGAATCTTTTATTTTTGCTACTAAGATTTCCCCCAAGACATGGAGGGAACCATGCTCTATCAAGGCAGAAGCATTGAAAAAGTAGGGACTTTTTCTACCTGACTTTAAGGTGAAGTCACCAAATTTTAGAGCATTTGCTTCTATCGCAAGTGTTAGAAAGTTTTTCTGATAATCTTTCACTAAGAGTTAATTATTTCGGTTTGTAATTTAAAGAGGTCCTTAATTCCGCTCTCAGCTAAATTCATAAGACCATTAAACTGTTCTTTGGTGAATGCTTTTTCTTCACCCGTTCCTTGAACTTCAATAAAATCTAAATTGTCGTTCATGACAATATTCACATCACACTCTGCATTGCTGTCTTCTTCATAATTTAAGTCAAGTATTAATTCATTTTGATGAACACCAACACTTATTGCAGCAACCAGATTATTTATGGCATTTTCTTTACCAATTTTTTTTAAGGCTTTACATAAAGCAATTGTTCCACCTGTAATTGATGCTGTTCTTGTACCACCATCAGCCTGAATTACATCACAATCAATTGTGATTGTATAACCAGTTAGTTGATCAAGATCTACTACTTGCCTTAACGACCTTCCAATCAGTCTTTGTATCTCCATTGTTCGACCGGATTGTTTCCCTCTCTGAGCTTCACGATTCATTCTTTCGTTAGTTGAACGAGGCAACATACCATATTCTGCTGTTACCCAGCCAGTTTTTTTATCTTGCATCCATCTTGGTACAGCTTTTTCTATACTTGCATTACAAATTACATGCGTGTCCCCAAATTTTATTAAAGCTGAACCTTCCGCATGCTTATTAAATTCAGGAATAATGCTGACTTCTCTCATTTGATCGTTTTTACGTTTGTCTAATCTATGCATAGCTAATTTTGTTGTTTACTATTATACATTCAAGGATTAAATAGATGATAAAGAAATTATTGCTACCACTTTTTACAGTATTTCTTCTTGGGTGTACCGATCAAACTGCCTCAATTTTTCAAGATGAACCAGGAGGTTCCATCACAAACTTTGAAGATAATATACATGGCACATATGCATCAACTTACAGACCACTTGAATCTGAAAATATTGTTATAAGAAATGCGACTGTTTTTGATGGGAATGGAAATAAATTTCAAAATTTTGATGTGCATTTTTCTAATGGAAAAATTCAGGCTATTGGCTTGAGATTAGTAACTGATGGAGCAAAAGAAATAGATGGTACTGGTAAATATGTTACCCCTGGGATTATCGATAATCACTCACATATGGGTGTATATCCTGCTCCAAGTGTTAGAACAAGCAGTGATGGTAATGAGGCAACTAATCCTGTTACCTCTGAAGTTTGGGCAGAACATAGCGTCTGGACACAAGATCCACAATATAAGTTGGCATTAGCTGGAGGTATAACAACATTTCATGTTTTACCAGGTTCGGCAAATCTTTTCGGAGGCAGAGGCGTTACTTTAAAAAATGTTTCAGCGAATACTGTCCCAGAAATGAAATTTCCTAATGCTCCTCATTCATTAAAAATGGCGTGTGGCGAAAATCCTAAGAGGGTATATAGCTCAAGAGGTCCCTCTACTAGAATGGGCAATGTCGCTGGATATAGAAATGCCTGGATTGGTGCAGAAAATTATAAAGAGCAACTTGAACGCGATCCAAGTCACAGAGACATAAGAAATGAAACGTTAGCTGGTGTTCTTGATGGGGAAATCCTAGTTCATAACCATTGTTACAGAGCAGATGAGATGGCGACAATGATAAATATTGGAGAAGAATTTGGATATAAAGTTTCTACCTTCCATCATGGTGTCGAAGCCTACAAAATAGCAGATCTTCTTGCTGATGAAGGTATATGTGCAGCACTTTGGGCAGACTGGTGGGGCTTTAAACATGAAGCATATGATATGAGCATTGCAAATATAGCCATTGTGGATCAGGCAAGGGGAGGAACTGGGTGTGCAATAGTCCATTCAGATGATGAAAGTGGTATCCAAAGACTTAACCAAGAAGCAGCTAAAGCTCTTGCAGCAGGTAGACGTGCTGGTTTTGAAATTTCAGAGGGCAGAGCAATGACATGGATTACAAAGAATCCAGCAAAATCTCTGGGCATCCTTGATCAAACTGGAACTTTAGATATGGGAAAAGATGCAGATGTAGTAATTTGGAGTGGGAACCCCTTCAGCGTTTATACAAAAGCAGAACAAGTCTATATTGATGGCGCTCTTGCATTTGATAAAACGACTAATTTTATGCCTCATGCTGACTTTGATCTTGGTGTGAAAGAGTGGGAGGACAAATAATGAAATTTTTAAAGTTTTTCTTATTAATGCCTCTTTTATTGTTTCCTCATGCTGAAGATATGTATCTCATTAAAGGTGGAATGACTTTTTTGCCAGATGGTAGTTTTGCAAAAAAAGATATTTTGGTGGATGAAGGTGTAATAGTCCTAGTTGAAGATAGTATTGGTGATGTAGGAGCTGAAAATATTATCGATGCCAACGGCAAATATGTAACGCCGGGCTTAATAGTATTTTCATCTTTAGGCTTATTAGAACTAAGCTCATTGCCAGAAACTAATGATACTTCTTCAAATACTTATAATGCTGGTTTTGACCCAAGCAAAGCATATAATCCTTTTTCTCAAGCAGTGAGACTCAATAGAGCAAAAGGCGTTTCATCGACTGTTCATGTTCCACAGGCTTCTGGTTATTTTTCAGGATTACTAACATATACAAAAATCAATGAGGGTTACAAGCAAAAAAAGCAGGGCCCACTTGGTTTGGTGACTAGCTTTGGCCAATCATATGATGACTCGAGAGCTGCTAACTTGCTATTTATGGAAGATCTTTTTAATTATGTCCGTTCAAATAAGGATGATAATTATGCAGATATGACGCAATTTATGCTGGGGACAGGAAATGATTACAAATTTACAAGCAGAGATTTGAAAGCATTACTGAAAGTTTTGAATGGTGAAATACCACTAGTTGTTGAAGTAAGCAGAGCCACAGATATTCTAAACATTTTAAAGTTCGCTGAGAGTCAGCAGATAGATCTTGTTCTATGGGGAGCTGCCGAAGCACATATGGTTGCAGATGAAATAGCTAAAGCAGATGTACCTGTAATCTTGGATCCTTTAGACAATATCCCAAGAACATTTGATTCACTAAATTCAACTTATGAAAATGCTATTCGACTCGATCAAGCAGGAGTTAAAATGGCATTTTATTACGCACAAGGAGCTGGATCTCACAATGCTTATCTTGCTACACAGTCTGCAGGAAATTCAGTAGCAATGGGCCTTAATTACAGTACTGCGATGAAATCAATAACTTCTAATCCTGCAGATATCTTTGGTTTGGTTGGAGTGGGTTCACTAGCACCAGGTTTTGATGCAGATCTTGTCATTTGGGATAACGACCCTTTAGAGTTGATGACTAATGTTGATAATCTTTTAGTAGATGGAACAGATCAAGATTTATCAAATAGGTATGAAGAGCTTACTGAAAGGTATATGAAGGAAAAAGAACTCCCTAATTCTTATAGGTCAAGAGAGTAACTCTTTAACAAAAGAACTAGCTTCAGACATTTCTGCGTTGGCATGTTTAACTTTGAGCTCCTTCATAACGTTGCCCATATCCTGCATACCGCTAAAACCATGTTCAGAAATTATTCCACTTATAGCAGTCTTTAATGCCTCACCACTTAAAGCTTGTGGTAAATATGTCGCCAGCAAATCAAGTTCTTTTTGTTCAATCTCCTCTAAATCAGGTCTTCCACCATCCTTGTATTGCTGAATTGAATCTTTTCTCTGTTTTGCCATTCTTTTTAGAATTGTAATGACATCATCGTCCGTAGGATCTTGTCTATTATCGACCTCAAATCTCTTGATTTCAGAAGTTACTAATCTCAATGTATCTCTAACAAAGACATCTTTGTTGAGCATTGCTTGTTTCAGCTCAGAGTTTATTTGATCTTTTAAAGCAGACAACTTATTTAAGTTTAGAGAAAGAGTCTTTCATAACTCTTTTATAGTTTCTTTTAACTGCTGCGGCAGCTTTTCTTTTTCTTTCTTCTGTAGGTTTCTCAAAGAATTCTCTTTTACGAACTTCAGTAACAATACCTGCTCTTTCACAAGCTCTTCTGAATTTTCGTAAACCTACATCAAAAGATTCAGTTTCTTTAATTTTTATACTTGGCATAATGTAGTGTGTATTTTAAGGATAAATATAAAAGAATCAACAATGTTAATCTTAGGTATTGAAAGTTCTTGTGATGAAACGGGTCTAGCTCTTTATTCAGAGGAGGAAGGTCTCATTGCACATATGGTCAATTCGCAAGTAGAGCTTTTCACAGAATACGGCGGTGTTATCCCTGAAATAGCTGCCAGAGATCATAGTGTCAAGATCATTAATATTCTTAAAAACTTACTTAAAAAAGCTGATAAAAAGCTTGATGAAGTAAATTTAATAGCTTACACAGCAGGTCCAGGTCTTATCGGCTCTTTAATGGTAGGTGAAACGGTTGCAAAAACTATTTCTAATATTTTAGATATAGAGTTACTCCCAATTAATCACCTTGAAGGACATATTCTTGCACCCGGCTTGGAGGATGATAACTTAGAAACACCATATTTATGTTTGTTAGTTTCCGGTGGGCACACACAAATAATCGAATGTTCAGAATATGGAAGTTATCAAATACTCGGGGAGACTATTGATGATGCTTGTGGTGAGGCTTTTGACAAAGTAGGCAAGTTATTAAATTTAGAGTATCCCGGTGGCCCGAAAGTATCAAAACTTGCTGAAGATGGTGATCCTACAAGATTTAATTTCCCAAGAGCATTGATGAAAGATAGAAATTTGAATTTTAGTTTTAGTGGGCTAAAGACCGCAGTTTTATATGCTTTAGATGATCTTGAAGAAAAAGATTATCCAGATGTAGCTGCATCTTTTCAAGAAGCTGTCATCGACGTCCTTATTAAAAAATTAGCATATGCTATTGAGCAAACAGGCATTAAAAAACTTGTTTGTTCTGGTGGTGTTGCAGCAAATAGACTTCTGAGAGAACGGTTAACTGATATGGGCAAAACATCAGAGCTTGAAGTGAGTTATCCCAAGATGGAATTTTGCACAGATAATGCTGCTATGATTGCGCATGCAGGATTTATTAGAAAGAAATATAATCTTAAAGAGTATCCAACAAAATATGCCAGACCTAGATGGCCATTAGGAGAATTATATGATTAAAAAAGATCGAATATATGTTGAAGATCTTCGGGTCAAAGGGACAATTGGTATTTTTGATTGGGAAAAAAAGATCAAACAGGAAATTAGTCTTTCATATGAAATAGATCACGATAATTTTTCAGCTTCAAAAGAAGATAAGATTGAAGCAACAACAGATTACAAGACAATTACTAAAAAAATTATTTCATTTATTGAAGAAAATAAATTTGAGCTTGTTGAGACCTTCGCAGAAAAAATTGCTGAAATGGTCATCAAAGATTTTGATGTAAATTGGATTAAGCTTAGAGTTTCAAAGCCTGGTGCGCTAAGATTTTCCAAAGACGTGGGGGTAATAATAGAACGAACCTCAGAAGACTATGAATAGGTTTTATGTTCTTGTTGGTTCTAACATTAACCCTCATGAGAATGTTAATAAAGGCCTAGATCTCATCAAAAAAAATAATGAAATTGTTTTGGAAGCGGTGAGTAGTGAATATATCTCCAAAGCTGTGGGAATGGATGGTAATGATTTTTTGAATTTAGCATTAAGATGTACTACAGAGTTAAGTTTTAAAGATAGCCTTAAGTTGCTCAAAGACATTGAAACCTCTTGTGGCAGAGAAAGAGATCCTAATAATAAATTTACGCCTCGTACCCTCGACTTAGATATCATTATATGGAACGATTTTGAAGGAGTCATTGATGGTTATGAATTACCAGATCCCGATATAAATAAATACGAATTTATTCAGATACCTTTAGCAGAGATCATGAACTAAGTTAATCAAGTGTTGCTCGAATTCTTTGCTGTTCTGTAAAAATGAATCTTTGACTTAGGGGATCCCAGAATACAAAAGCTTCTTGTTGTGCAATTTTGCTTGCTTCTAGTGCAACATCTTTATTCATTACCCTTAGAGGCTGTTTATTTTCTTTTAAATAATCTAGATAAGCTTTCAAAGATATTTTTTCATACTCACTCATCGTATAGTAGTAATCACTTTCCAAGGTTATATAAGGGTCTATATCATTAATAATTGTTTCATACTCAGTAACTGCTAAGTCTCCATAAATTTCAAAAAATTGAATGGCTTGCTCTTCACTAACTGAATTAATATTTGCTCCGTTAGAAAGCACCAAAGACGCATAAATATCAAATGAGTATCCTTTTTCGGTTAAACATTTAATTACTGATGATTTAAGTACGAAGGCTTTAATGCTACTGTCCGCTGTCACATTTTCCTCAATCGAAGCTCTTTCACTTTCTGCTGTTATAGCGCCTAGTAAAACAATTGGACCAATAGTCGCAGCCAAAGAACTTGCTACACCTGCGGCAGCTGTTGAGCCTAGTCCAGCTATTGCTCCACTTGAAGCTCCAAGGGAACCTGCAATTGGTCCTAAAATTGCAATTGCGAGAATACCAGCTGCTAAAGCACCAACCCCTACAGCAGCAGCACCACCTGCGACTACGTCTTCTGCCCCGCCAGCCTCTAGTTCTTTTTGCGCGATATATTCTCGTACAAACTGATTATGATTTACGTCATATGTTAATCCAAAGTCAACACACTCCTTGATATCTAGGCCAATTCCATTTTTTTCAGTGCTAAATACAACACCCTCAAAACTCGGTAATAACTCAATAATATATGGAGTTGAAAGTAAAAGTTGGCGTTGTTCTCTAGGCGTAAGATTTTCTCTATAAGCTATATCTTCTGCTTCAGATATTGAGTTTATAGGTGTTCTATTAACTGGTGCAGGAGCACAAGCAGTAAGAAAAATTACAATAAAAGTACAAAAATAACGCATATTTAATTTGATTATTTTTACAGAAAAAAGTTCAAATTTGTAGTTTACAAGAATTATTTATTTGTACTCTCAAATATCTTGTCTGCTGAAGTAGTGACAAAGCCTTGATATATTTGCCCAGTGCTATCTGAATAGCGTTTAGCAAATTCGTAATAACAGCTAGGTACAATTTCATCAATTGATCCAAACCGAACTTTTATTTTATCTGCCATGATTGACGATTGCTCTAACAGTTCTTCCTTTGTGCCTTTAATTTCTCCTCCAGAGCTATTCAGAGTGAAGCCATTGGCCTTAACCATTGCATTAACATCCACAATATCTTGGTATTTAGTTAAGTGGTTGATAGACACCGTAAAATGATTTGGACAAAAGCCCCATACATATAACCATGAGGCATATTCACTTTCTTGAGCAAGTTTTGTGTAGATATCATAATCTAATTCCCAAGACTTACCTCCCATGAATAAATCTTTTCCAGAAAGGTGAACTTCGTTAAAAAGATTCACAAAAAATTCTTTTAACTCTGAAGAAAATTCTTCCAAAATTAGTTCAGATAGAAAAATTTTTGGAAGTCGTTCTTCCGTATTTTCCAGATGTATGGCATTTAATTTTTTTTGCTCAAAATGATAATCACCTGAGATTTTATAACCAAACTGCTGCAAATATTCGGCTTGTTTAAATATGTTGCACTGCTCTAAGTTTAAAGTTCTGAAAGCAATGTGATCATTTACCACTACTTCACCAAAAAGCTTGGATATTTTTTTAGCTGAGGGAGTGTATGAAATATAATTTTCCCACATCTCATTCAGCAATGTGTTGACTCTACTCATGATATTTTTTTTGCCTTCTCCCAACCTAAATCTGCAAACATTTTGGCACGTTTGCCCATTTGTATGGCGAAATCACTTGCTGCTGTTCCATCTCTTACTCTACCTAAGATGCCTTGGCATATCCCTGCCACTTTGAAAAGTGAAAAAATAATATAAAAATCCCATTCACTCTCTAATTCCATTTTAGTTCTTTTCAAATACAGATCTAAATACTCTTTTTCAGTATATATCCCTAGGTTTTTGGCGGCATCATCATCAATATTCCCAATATGCCAAAGCAAGCAGTGATAACCAAAATCTGCTAAAGGATCTCCTATAGTTGAAAGTTCCCAGTCAAGCATCGCCATATTCTTATCATCCTTTGTCATAACAACATTATCTAATCGATAGTCTCCATGAACTATAGTCGTAAATTTTTGCTTAGGTGTTTTTTTTGGGAGCCAATCAATTAATTTATGCATCGAATGAAGAACTTCAGTTTCAGAATCAAAATATTGTTTTGACCATCGAGAGATTTGTCTTTCTATATAGTTACCATCTTTACCAAAATCCTCTAAACCTAATTTTTTATAATCTTGTGAGTGAAGAGCACTTATTCCAAAATTTAATTGATCAAAGATTCCTTTTCGTCTTTCGGTATTTACTTCTGAAGCTACAGGATCCCAATAAATTATGCCATCGCAGTATTCCATTATGTAAAAATCTGTTCCAATAATTTCTGGATCCTCACAGAGATGATAAGTCTTTGGAATTGGAACAGGAGTATCTCGCAACGCAGTAATTACTCTATACTCTCTATCTACAGCATGTGCACTTTTAAGGAGTTTGCCAGGTGGTTTCCGTCTGAGCACATAATTTTTACTTTCACCACTTAATAAGTAAGTTGGATTCGACTGCCCACCTTTGAATTGTTTACATTCTGATATTACAGGGATATCGATGCCTATTCTTTGTATGTATTTATTTAAAGCTTCAAGATTAAAGGCAAGATTTTCTGCGACCTCTTTAGTTCCTGAAAACTGATTACTCACTATTATTCTCTGAAGATTTGATTACTAGTGATTGATTTTCTCTTTCAAGGTTCTCTATTTTTCGTCGTAATTCTTCAATTTTATTGCGCATAGACTTTGATTCTGTTTTTAATTTGAAATTTTGTTCTATAAGTTTATCTACTAAGGCTGATAATTTTTTTATTTTTTCGTGCATAATATGCGTCTATGTCAGATTTAAACTTAAATACTTTTAAAGCTAGAAGAGCTGAAGCTATAAAAAGAATGGAAAAAAATTCCGTTCTTGTGATTAGTTCGGCAAAACTAGTATCAAGAAATAATGATACTACATTTCCTTTTAGACAAGACAGTAACTTCTATTACTTAACGGGCTTCCAGGAACCTGACTCTGTCATGCTATTGCACAGCAATGGTCGCTCAGCTTTATTTTGTAGAGAAAAGAATCCTGATTTAGAAAAATGGGATGGTTTTATGTGGGGCCCAGAGGCGGCAAAAGATTTTTATGGTTTTGATGAAGCTTTTGATATCAACAAAATTAATGATATTTTGCCGGAATTAATTAGGGGCAATGAGACCCTATATGCCCTAGTTGGGAAGAATATAGATTTTGATTCAAAGATAACTAATTGGATCAATTCAGCGAACTCAATGGAAAGGCACCAAGGTAATATTGATTTAAAAAACTTTTCGAATATTTTAGGCAGTATGAGATTAATTAAAGACGATGAAGAAATTAGTCTTATAAAAAAATCTTGTGAAATAGCAGCAATATCCCATAGCAATGTTATGCAAAATGTTAGCGTTGGTATGTCCGAATATGATCTTGAATGTATGTATCTAAATGAATTCAAAATTAATGGTTCTCGAGAAGCATCTTACACACCAATTGTTGCTGGTGGATCTAGAGCATGTATATTGCACTACATTGAGAACAATCAAACTATTAAAGACGGTGAATTGGTTCTAGTTGATGCAGGCTGTGAATATGGCATGTATGCTTCTGATATAACCAGAACATATCCAATCAATGGAAAATTTTCTGCTGAGCAAAAAGCAGTTTATGACATTGTTTTAGCTGCTCATAATGCAGCATGTGAAGCTGCAATAATTGGTGATCCATGTACTAATCCACAAAAAACTTCAGAAAAAGTTCTATCACAAGGTTTACTTGATATCGGATTTCTAAAAGGCAGTTTAGATGAAATTCTTGAAAAGGAAGATTTTAAGGAATTCTACTACCATAAAATTGGCCACTGGATGGGATTAGATGTTCATGATGATTGTCCATATTCCTTGGATGGCAATGAAGTTAAATTTGATAAAGGCATGGTAATGACAATAGAACCAGGAATCTATGTAAATGATACTGCTGATGTCGATGACAAGTGGAAAGGCATTGGAATTAGAATAGAAAACGATATTTTAATTACTGAAGATGGTTTCGAAAATTTAACTTCAAAGGTGCCTGTTGAAACTGATGACATTGAAAACTTAATGAAGTCATAATGTCAAAACCAATTGTTATTGCAGGTGCTGGAGTAATAGGATGTCTCTTAGGCATGATACTAAAAAAAAGAGACATTCCTTTCATCATTCTTGAAAAAAATAAAGAACTGAAAAAAATTCCTTTTAGAACCGTAGCCTTAACTAAAGACACAGTTTTATTTCTTAACTCACTCGATAAAAAAATAGATATAAATAAATGGGCCACACCCGTAAGCAAAATGGAACTTTATCAAAATCATGATTTAACAATGACTCTGGATAAGAATAATAATGATAAAGTTACCTCAATTTGTTTACTTTACGATTTACATGAAAAACTAATCAAAAATGTTCAAAAGAATATTAAATGGGGTGAAGAAATAATAGATTTAAAGAATCCTGATAATCCAATAGTTCAAACAAAGAAAACAAAGATTGAGGCTGAATTCTTGTTTGCTACCGATGGCATGAATTCAAAAGCAAGACAGTTACTTGATTTTGAGAGTGACGAATGGTTCTACGGGCAAAAAGCTTATGTAACCTGTGTAAAAGCAAAACATAATAATGTAGCAAAGCAGTATTTCTTAAATTCCGGAACTTTAGCATTACTGCCTTTAAATGATAAAGAAGAGCAGTATTCAATAATATTCTGTTCCAATTCAACGGGGAATGTCAGTGAAGATCTTAAACATCTAAATGAGAAATTTGCTTTAGGATTAAATTCTAATGAACTAGAGCTTGGCAATGGTTTTGAACTAAAACATTCGAGAGCAAAAAATTTATATGTAGGAAAAACAATTTTATGTGGAGATGCTGCCAATACCTTTCATCCTATGGCAGGCCAAGGTTTAAATTTAGGTATTGGCGATATCATGCAGCTGGATGAAACCCTTGATCAAATCATCTCTGGAGATATGCAAGCACTTAGTAATTACAATAAGAAAAGGAATAGTAAAAATATTCAAATGACATGGATAATTCAGAGTATTTTTGGAGCTTTTGGAAATGCTGATGGGGTATCGGAAAAAATACTTAACTCAGGCATGAAATTTTTGAATAAAATCCCAGATCTCAAAGAAAAGATCGTAGATTACGCAAACAAAAATTAAAGAATATTTAGTTCTTTTAAAATTTCGTATGTCTCATGAACCGGTAAACCCACAACGTTCGTATAACTGCCTTCAACATTCGTGACATATTTTCCTGCTGGCCCATGAATACCATAAGCTCCGGCTTTACCTATTCCCTCTTCAGATAAAACATACTCTTCTATCTCTTGCTCAGTCATATTTTTAAAAGAAACTCTTGTTTCACAGGTTTTTAAGATGGATTGTTCAGTTGTGCTAACCATTACTGTTGAAAAAACACTATGGGTAGCACCCGAGAACTCTCTAAGAAGCTCTCTTGAATGCTCATGATTTTCAGGTTTTCCAACTATATTTTTGGAAGGTGTAAATACTAGTGTATCTGCAGTTAAAACTGGGAAATTATTGTCACTACTCTTGAGCAGTAAAGCTCTAGCACTTTTATTTTTACCTTCGACAATCAATTTTGAGCATAATACAGGATCCTTTTCGACTACGGAATCTTCGTCAAAGTTTTGGTTAACAACCTTATGATTTATACCAATTAAATCTAGTAATTCTGTACGTCTTTGTGATGCTGAAGCAAGTAAAAGCAAAATTAAACTTTTATGCCTCTTGATCTGATATCTTTAAGAACTGTATCAATACCGTTTTTATCAATAATTCTCATTCCTTTAGTGGATAAAGTTAGAGTCACAAATTTATTCTCTGACTCTACCCAGAATTTATGTTTGTGAAGATTTGGTTTAAATAAACGTTTTACACGGTTTTTTGCATGGGAGACATGATTGCCAACCATTGCCTTTTTACCTGTTACTTGACATACCTTACTCATAAGAACGGATGATAATAAAATAGTAATTCATTTTATGCAATAATTAATCATTCACATATGAAATTGAAGTTTAAAATTCTTGACCCAAGGATAGGTAAAGATTTTCAAATACCTAAATATCAGACTTCAGGTTCAGCTGGATTAGATTTAATCGCTTGTATCGATACTCAAATGGTTTTAACACCAAATGAGTCAACCATAATCCCCTCGGGGATTTCAATATTTATTGAAGATCCAGAATTTGCTGGAATGGTAATACCGAGATCAGGGCTTGGTGCAAAAAAAGGTTTAGTATGCGGAAATTTAATGGGCCTTATAGATTCAGATTATCAGGGTCCTCTAAGCATTTCCTTATGGAATAGGTCAGATAATAATATTTCAATCGAGCCAGGTGATAGAGTAGCTCAATTAGTAGTTATTAAAGTAGCACAAGTCAATCTAGAAGAAGTTAAAGAATTTGCTGAGACTGATAGAGGTGCTAAAGGTTTCGGAAGTACTGGAAGTTAGCCAGATTTTTTACCAAATTTTTTCTCAAACCTCTGAACTCTACCACCAGTATCAAGGATCTTTTGTTGTCCTGTATAAAATGGATGAGATGCTGATGACGTATCAACTACACAATATGGGTACGTTTTGCCATCTTCCCATTTCTTTGTTTGTGTTGTTTTTAAGGTTGAACGAATTAGAAAATACTGATCCACACTAGTATCGTGGAATAGCACTTCACGAGTTTCTGGATGTATATCTTTTTTCATAACAAATAATTTGAATTGGAATAATATCAAATTAATAATCTATTACAATAAATTCATGAATTTTGTTCAGGTAGCAATTCCTTCTCCATTACGTCAAACATTTACTTACAAAAATCAATCTAAATGTGATTTAGTTGGCAAAAGGGTACTAGTTGAGTTTGGTCGAAGAAAGCTGGTAGGAGTAGTGACCAGTCAATCGGAAGAATTTAATGAAAAATATAAATTGAAACAAATTAATGAGGTTCTTGATGATATTCCGTTATTTGATAAACAATTATTAAAGCAAATAGTTAGTATTTCAGATTATTATATGCATCCTATTGGCATTGTTTTTGAATCTTTTATTCCATCTTTTCTAAGAAAAGCCAAACCTCAAACAGTTCTTGAAAAATATGTGATAAAAACTGAGTTTGATGAGATCGCAAATAACCTTCATGATCTCACCAAAGATCAAACCAAAGCTTTACATTCAATTAAAGCCAAAGATTCAGGAGAAATACTACTTTCAGGTATAACATCTTCTGGAAAGACAGAAGTCTATAAACATTTTATTAAAGACCTAATCAATAAAGGCAAAAGTGCCTTAGTGCTTGTGCCTGAAATTTTCTTAACTCCTCAAATATTTAATAGTTTTCAAAAAACTTTTGGTAATAAAGTACTTTTGAATCATTCTGGCTTAACAGCTATTCAAAGAATAAAAGTGTGGCTTGCTTCTAAGAATAAGGAGCCAAAAATAGTTATTGGAACTAGATCTTCAATTTTTTTACCAATTAAAAATCTTGGTGCAATTATTTTTGATGAAGAACATGATCAATCCTATAAGCAACAAGATGGTTTTAGATATGATGCGAGAGAGATTTCAAGAATACTTTATTGTGCGAAAGCAAGAATCGTTTATGCATCTGCTACTCCTTCTTTAAATAACATTAACCGAGCAAATAATAACGAAATTGAACATTGCGTTTTAGATAAAAGAATTTCAGATGCTCCAATACCAAAAATATCTATACATCAGACAACTCAACATAAAACAACGGGTGGTATTTCAAATGAATTGCTTAAAAAAATTGCAGAGAACGAAAAAGCTGGCCATCAAACACTTATACTTTTGAATCGAAGAGGTTATGCACCAATTTTTATGTGTAATTCTTGTGGTTGGATAGCAAAAGGCAATTGTTGTGATGCAACATTAGTGCTACATCAAAATGTTCAAAGATTAAAATGCCATCGATGCGAAAGTGTATGGGGAATACCTAAAACTTGTCCGGATTGTGGAAGTCATGACTTTACTTATAAAGGATTAGGAACACAGCAAGTTGAGGAATTATTAAGGGAAGAACTTCCTCATGCAAATATCGTTCGAATTGATCGAGACGCAGTATCTGGAAAAACAAGAAGAGAAGAGAGCACAACAAACATTAAAGATACAAAATCAAAAATATTTATTGGTACACAGTTATTGGCAAAAGGCCATGATTTTAGAAATGTAAGTTTAGTAATTGTTTTAAATATGGATTTTGGTTTGTTTGGTGCAGATATTCATATGCAAGAACAAACAGCACAATTAATAATACAAGTAGCTGGAAGAGCTGGTAGATCAGGAATAGAAAATAACGTTTATTTGCAAACAAGAGTATCAGATCATCCTCTCTTTAATTTAATTCAAACAGGCAGTTATCACAAAATTGCTAAAGAGCTACTAGTTGAGAGAAAAAAACTTAATTTGGCACCTTATATAAACCTTATGTATTTAAAAGCAGAAGATGCGAATCCATCAAGATTAAGAAAATTTCTCGTTGATGCCAAAAAAGAACTATCTCAAGAAGATCTTGAAATTTATGGTCCGTTTGATAGTCCTGTAACTAAAATTGGTTTTAAACATAGAATGTTTTGTATTATTCAAAGTTCGAAGAAGCAAAAGATGCTGGAAGTTTTGTCAAAATTTACCAAAAATACTGAAAAATCAAAAAAGGAAATATCAACTTGGGTTATCGATATTGATCCTATCAATGCAGTCTAAAAATTTATTATTATTTGTCTGTATTTCTATGAATCTATTTTGACCAGATAAAGATAGTTTCAAGAAAAATTCTTCACCAAAATTAAAATTAGAAATTTTTTCAGGCCATTCTATAAAAAGGATTCCTTTAGAATTTTCATTGATTTCAATTCCAAGCATCTCAAAATCATTTTGATTCTCTAATCTATATAAGTCAGAATGAAAAATGTCCTTATCAGCTATGTAATATTCTTCTAGAATGCTAAACGTTGGACTTTTAACTGCTCCCTTCCAGCCCATTGCCTTGAGAATAGCTCTCACCAATGTTGTTTTACCAGTTCCTAGTTCACCGTCAAGATAAAATATAGCTAAACCATTAAAACTAATTAAAAATTCAGCAATTTTTTCTCCTAACAATTCTGTCTTTGTAAGGTTGGAGATCTCTATTTTCATTAAAAAAAGCTTGGCGTTAAATTGACAAACTCTCTACCTTTTACCTCTCTTGTAAGGCAATCTACCACTTTTTGATAGTCTTCATCATTAGCAACAAAATCGACATCATTCACATCAAGCACTAACAAAGGTGTTTCAGAGTAGTTAAAGAAAAAATCAGTATAGGACTCACAAAGTCTTTCAAGATACTCAAGAGCTACATGATCTTCATATGATCTAGCTCTCTTATTAACTCTCTCAAGAACCCTCTCAGGGGTGGCTTGCAAATAGATTAGTAAGTCAGGCTTTGGATAAGTAGCATAAAATTTTGACTTCACTTCTTTAAAGATTTTAAATTCATCAGCTGTGAGATTAAGCTCGGCAAAAAGGTCTTCTTTTTGAAACATAAAATCAGCAACAACCCTTCTTTTAATTAAATCATCTGAAAAATACATATTAATTTGCTGAGATCTTTGCATGACAAAGTAAAGTTGTGAGGCAAATGCATAATTTTGCTTATCTTTATAAAATGATTTTAAAAAAGGGTTCTCATCTGACTCTTCCAAACAAAGTTCATGACCAAATTCCATAGCAATTTTTCTGGAAAGTGAAGTTTTACCGACACCAATCGGTCCCTCAATTGCAATGTAGTTAGGAATTTTGTTTTCTTGCATTTTTTTTCTTTCGAGTATTCAACAATCTTATCTTCTTATCATAGTTTGCTGTCTTAAATTCTGTCCACCAGTTAATTAATGGGTCTAGGCCTTCTTCATTTATATTTCTTAATAATAAAAAGTCGTATGCAGCACGAAATCTTAAACTTTTTGTGAAATTGACTGATTTTTTTCCAATTCTGTTAAAACGGACCTGATTCATCCAAACATCTTTAATAAAACTTGAGTATTTTTTGGGTATAGAAGTAATCATTTGTTGTTTTCTAACAGCCTCAGCAATAGATCTATAGAATTTTTTAAAATTTAGTTGCGTACTAATACTGGAATCTTCATAAATCTTTGGCCAAAGAAGAACAGCAAAAATAAATCCTACATTTAGTTTTTTATTTAATTTAAACCTCTTATCAGTTTCTTTAAATGCCCCTAGGTAAAACTCATTAAATTTCTGGTCCTTATCCAAGAAGTTTGGAAATAAGATATCAAAAACACCATGTGCTTTTAATTGAATAAATGACTGCTCAGCATGTCCTGTCATAAATAATTTAATAACTTCTTCATAAAGTCTTGCAGGCGGCATTTCTAATAATTGATTCCCATGTTCTTTTATACCTTTGACTATTTCTTGATCAATTGTGAAATTTAATTTTGCTGCAAATCTTAACGCTCTTAGAATTCTTACCGGATCTTCAAGTATTCTTTCTCCTGAGTTGCCAATAAATTTAATTTTCTTATCTTTTAGATCTTTAATGCCTTTTGTGTAGTCAATTATTTCATTTGAGAAAGGATCGTAATATATAGAATTAATGGTTAAATCTCTTCTTAATACATCTTCTTCTTGTGTACCCCAATTGTTATCTCTTACTATTCGACCCTTTTCATTTATTTCAATTGATTCTGTGGTCTTTGTCCCTCCAGCACGAAAAGTTGTTGCTTCGATTATTTCATCGGCAAAAGCTATATGAACAAGCTTAAACCTTCTGCCAATTATTCTGGAATTCCTGAAAATTTTTCTTATTTCTTCGGGTTCACAGTTTGTAACTATATCAAAGTCCTTTGGCTTAAGTCCTTTTATCATATCTCTGATACCGCCTCCGACTATATAAGCTTGAAACCCAGACTTTTGTAATCTTGAAATTATATTCAAAGCGTTATTAGAAATTGAATTATGATTAATGCCAAATCTTTTGTCGTTGTATATATCGGGAGTCACTTCAATAATCAGCTTTTAGCATTTTGTACTGATCAATAGAAAGTCTTGGACTTTTTTCTTGAACAATTTTAGATGATGCATAATTTCCAAATTTGCATGCATTTAAAAAACTATCCTCTTCAATAATTTTATTTAAAGCCGCACCAGCAAAAATGTCTCCAGCACCATTAGAATCAATAGCTTGTACATTTTTTGCTTTAATTTCTGCATAAGAACCATTTTCCACTACATAAGAAGATTCAGCCCCATTAGTAACAACGAAATTTACTGCAATTGAGCCCAAATCTTTTACAAAATTGTCTCCTACCAGAGATGTCGCCTCTTCCTTATTGCAAAAAAGGTAGTCAGCTTTTCTAACTTTAAAAACCTCTTTAAATCTATCTTTAAACGTATGAACAACACCAGGATCTGAAAGGCTTAGAGCAAATTTAGTTTTCTTATCTGTTTCTTTGAGAATTTTAAGGAAAGCAGAAAAGTTTTCACCAGATGTAAACTGATAGCCCTCAGAAAATATTATTTTTGAGTTATTAGACACTTCAATAAAATCTGGATTAAATACTAATTTTTCGGAAGCACCAAGATAAGTTCCCATAGTTCTCTCACTACTAGGTGTTATAAACACAAGACATCTACCTGTACGTACTTCTTCGTGATAAAAAGTATTGATGGAGGCAATACCGTTATCTCTGAGATTATCTTCATAAAACTTACCTCTTTCATCATTTGCTAGTTGACAAATGTGAGCACAATTTGATCCAAAGTTAGAAGTTGCAGCAAGACTGTTTGTAGTTGAGCCACCACACACAACGTCAGGCGCAAGACCTGATGGTAATCCTGAGAGAATATCTTCCTGATCTTGATAGGAAATTGACTTAAACTGATTAAAAAAAAGGTCTGTAGAATCAACAAAGCTCTTTTCAACATAAAATGTTTCATCTACAAGAGCATTACCGACACCCAAAATATCAAATTTCATCTTTAATTTCTTTAAGCGATTCTTTCGCAAGTTTTGCAGCTTTTAACATCTTATCTTCGTCATGCAAGGTCGATATAAAACAACTTTCATATGCTGAAGGTGGTAAATAGATATTCCTTTCAAGCATTTTTCTAAAAAATTTCGAAAATAGTTCTATATCTGTCTTTTGAACATCATCAAAATTTTGAGGCAATGAATTTGAAAAGAAAAAACCAAACATTCCACCCCTCACATTGAACGAGAAAGGTATATTTATCTCATCTGCATATTTTTTAATTGGATTTAAGAATTTTTTTGCATTCTCTTCCATCGAGGTATAAATTTCTGTATTCGCCAACTGTTTTAACAAAGCTGTTCCAGCACTTACAGCAATTGGGTTGCCTGATAATGTTCCAGCCTGATAAACCGGACCATCTGGAGATATGTTATTCATTATTTCAGCTCTACCCCCGTAAACACCTACGGGTAAACCACCACCAACAATTTTGCCTAGAGCAGTAAGATCTGGAGTTACTCCCAATAACTCTTGCACGCCACCTCTTGCCACTCTAAAACCAGTCATAACCTCATCAAATATTAAAATTGTTTTATTCTTAGTACATAAATTTCTTAATTCTTTAAGAAAATTTATATTAGGCTCAATAAAACCCATATTTCCTGCAATTGGTTCAATAATTACCGCAGCTATGTCGTCGCCGTATTCTTTAAATGCTGCGTCTAAAGCTGAAATATCATTGTAAGGAAGTGATATTGTTAGTTGTGATAATTCTTCAGGTATTCCAGGTGAATCAGGAACACCTAAAGTTGCCAAACCTGAACCAGCTTTCACAAGTAAAGAATCTACATGCCCGTGATAACAACCAATAAATTTAATTATTTTCTTTTTGTTGGTGGTGCCTCTAGCTAGCCTTACACAACTCATTGTTGCTTCCGTTCCAGAATTGACCATTCTCAGCTTCTCAATACTTGGTAAATACGATTTAATAATTTTTGCAATCTCTAATTCATTTTTTGTAGGTGCTCCAAAACTAATTCCTTTGCTTGCCTGATTTTTTATAGCATTGACTATATGTTTATTGGAGTGTCCAAGAACCATTGGCCCCCATGAGCCTACGAAGTCTAGATATTTGTTTCCATCTTCATCATATATGTAACATTCTCTAGATTTTTTAAAAAATATAGGTGTACCACCTACACTTTTAAAAGCTCTCACCGGGGAATTTACTCCCCCAGCTATATGATGTTTAGATTTTGCAAATAAATCTTGTGATTTTTTAGTTTTCATAAAGACGTTGTTGATAATCTTTGACCCCAAAGACCTTATTTATCACTTTTATAATGATAGTTTTATATGACTAATTAAGCTAATCCCAACACTTGAGCAAATAAATTTAAGTTTTGAGATAGTCATTCAAAACTTTATTCCCAAAGGACTCAACTCTGTTCCAATCTGTAAATTCGTAAATTCCTTTTGGATCCGTTGGACCTTTAGACATCCACATAATGAACCTAATCATGTGCTTGTCAAAAAAATGATATTTTGGATAAGAAATTTTTCCTGCAAAAACATCTGTAAAAGTTGGTTTCCAAGACACCTTTTTTAGGAATTTTATAAGGTATGGATTAGTTTTAGGAGTATTTTTTTCGTCTTTTCTGGCAACAGCATTTACATTAAAAAATGCTGTTTGCTTTTTATTTAGTACTTCTAAGTTTTTATTAATAAATTTAAATAAATTAGGTTTATGTTTACCGTACCTAATGCTTGCGCCAATTATAATAAAATCAAAATTCTCAAGCTCCAAAGAATCAGCTTCCTCAATACTGGATAGACTTACCATGGACGCATGCTGTAAGATATCGGTAATTTTTTTACAGATTTTCGCAGTATGACCGTCTGTACTAGAGAAAATAATTGCAGTTTTTTTCATATCGATAAGAATTATAAGTCATTAATTATTTTTGATAGAATAAGATTCCTATATATGGATATACAAATTAAAAAAGCAGCACCTTTTGAGCTTTCAGAAAGTGCAATTACCAAAATTTCCTCACTGAAAGAATCAGAGGGCGATAAATTATTTAGGGTTTATGTTACTGGTGGCGGATGTTCTGGTTTCCAATATGGATTTAAATTCGATGAATTTGATCAAGATGAAGATGCTAAGCTTGATTTTGATAAAGGGGTTCAAGTCGTTCTTGACCATATGTCCTATCCTTATATTCTTGGTTCAAAAATTGATTATGTTGAGAATCTTATGGGTTCAAAGTTTACCGTTGAGAATCCAAATGCATCCTCAACATGTGGATGTGGTGCATCCTTTTCTATCTAAATAAAACAGCTCTTTCTTTGAAAGCTAAATATGCAAATGCAGCTGATTCCACGTATTTAGATGATATTAAACTATCAATTGTACTGATTTCAGTTTTGATCATTTCTTTAATTCTTCTCATTAGATATTTATTCTCTGTGCCACCTCCATGAAAAATAACTTTTGCAGGAGCACCACAAAAATTAAAATATTCTTCAATTTTCCTTACAGTAAGTTCAACAAAGGTGCATAAAACGTCCTCAGGACTTTTTTCTGCAAGAAATTTTTTATATGTTTCCATTAAGTTTAAGTAGAGACTAAGATCATCGGCACGTGGATATGTAAGGAAATCAATTTCATGTAAAAGCTTTTCCAATAAAATATTATCCACATTACCTTTTGATGCCATTAATCCATCTGAATCAAATTTACCCAAATTAAAATTTCTCATGGTCGCATCTAATAGGCAATTACCTGGACCAATATCGGATGAATGTACGATTTCTTCATCCTTTAAATGGGTTCCATTACATATACCACCTATATTAAGCACTAATTGTTCTGTGCCTTTCTCTGATAATAAGTATTGATGAAAGTGTGGAATGAGTGGAGCTCCCTTGCCCCCCTTTGCAATATCAAAATTTCTGAAATCTGAATATACTGGGATTTTTGTTTCTTTGGCTATTGTTTCAGGTGAACCAGCTTGCAAACTAAAGTCATCGTTATGTGAAATTGTTTGACCAGGGAAAGCTATCGCTACGACATTATCTCTTCTTATCTCAATAAGCTTATTTACGAGTTCTATGCTTTTATTAGTAATTTCCTTGTCTATGTAGGCTTGATCTTGCGATGTTTGATATCCATCAGAAAAGTTTAAAGTATCACAGGCTATGACATTGAGGCCATTTTCAAAAGAGACTAAACAGCCATCCAGACTATCGCGACTGGTGCCAGACATAAGACCTACATATAGGTTTTTCATTGAATACTTGAGATGTTTGAAATAATCTCTGTTCTCTCTTGTACAAGTTTATCGAAGTATTTTTTATTATAAGAATTTATTGATTGAGCGTTTGGTGGTTCAACCTTAACAGGATCAGTATGCTTACCATTTATATGAAATTCGTAATGCAAATGCGGTCCTGTTGCTAGTCCAGTTGAACCTACATATCCAATGGTTTGGCCTTGAGTTACTTTAGCCCCCTTTTTTATCCCATTTGCAAACCCGTTTAGGTGTGCATATCGAGTCATATATTTATTGAAATGCATGATATCAATGTAATTACCGTAGGAGTTTGAATATTGCGCATTTTTAATAACACCATCTCCTGTTGCTTTAACAGCAGTACCAGTCTTTGCGGCATAGTCTGTTCCTTTATGTGCTCTTATTGTATTTAGAATCGGGTGTTTTCTATTAGGGTTATAGTGAGAACTTATACGAGCGAATTCTATAGGTGTTCTTAAAAAAGCTTTCCGAACATTATTGCTATCTGTAGTGTAGTAGTCTTTTCTGCCTCTTTGGGTAAAACGTATAACAGTTATTTTTGTTCCTTTATTGGTGAATTCTGCAGCTAATATGTCTCCATTTGAAACAAGCCTTCCATTGGAAAATATATCTTCATACAGAATTTTCACTTTATCACCATTTCTAATATCAAAGGCATAGTCGATGTCCCAACCAAATATGTAAATAAGATCTCCCAAGACTGATTCTGGTACATTTGCTTTTTTCCCTGAAGAATAGAGTGAATCTGATATAACAAACTCTCTGAATTGAGCAATTCTTTCTAAATTATCTCGTTTTTTTTCGAAACTATAACCATTATCCTCAATTTTCAGTACGTCTAAGTAGAAATTTTCATCAAACCTTTTTACGAATAAACCTTCCTTATTTGAAGTAATATAAAGTTCATCATTGACACGTAAATTTATGAATTTTTTTAATTTACGATCTTTCGCAATCTCATTTATGGTTACAGGACTAATTCCAAAATCTACTAAAGTGGAGTAAAAAGTATCTCCAGATTTAATTTTTATTTTGTTTTCTTTAGGAATATTAAGATCATCAGTAACAGGGTCCAATGATATTTTTTCAACTGTCAGTTCAGGATCGGTAATAAAATTTCTGTTTTCAGAATCAGCTGCAATTAAAAATATAAAAATTGATGGCACCAATAATATGGCAAGAATTAATTTTAAATGAGAGCCTGTGTACATGTTCTGATATTATATATAAAGCTTTATGGATCCAAAAAACCAAATTGAAATTATAAAACAAGGAATCGATGAGATCATCGGTGAGAGTGATTTAATAGAGAAACTTAAGCAGGGAAAAAAGCTTACAGTCAAAGTTGGTTTTGACCCAACCGCGCCTGATTTACACCTTGGTCATACCGTTGTTCTGAGAAAAATGAGGCAATTTCAAGATTTAGGCCACAAAGTAATTTTCCTGATTGGTGATTTCACAGGAAAAATAGGTGATCCCAGTGGCAAGAATAAAACTAGACCCCCTTTAACCGATGAAGAAATAAAAGAAAACGCTACTACCTATGCTGAGCAGGTGTTTAAAGTACTTGATGAAGATAAAACCGTAGTTGATTTCAACTCAAGGTGGGGCGATAAGATGACAGCTGCAGATATGATAAAGCTGTCAGCGCAATCGACTGTCGCCAGGATGATTGAGAGAGATGATTTTTCCAAAAGATATAAAAATAATCTGCCAATTTCTATTCATGAATTTTTATATCCATTAATGCAAGGCCAAGATTCAGTTGAGCTTGAGGCAGATATTGAATTGGGCGGAACTGACCAAAAGTTTAATCTTTTAGTTGGTCGGGATCTGCAAAAAAACCAAGGTATGTCTCCTCAAACAATTATTACTTTGCCCTTACTGGAAGGACTTGATGGCGTAAAAAAAATGTCAAAGTCCGAGAACAACTATATTGGAATTACTGAAGATGCTGATCAAATATTTGGGAAAACTATGTCAATTCCAGATGAGATAATGTTCAAATGGTTTGATTTATTAAGCTTGTTACCAGCAAATGAGCTAAAACGAATAAAAAAATCAGTTGATGAGGGTGGTAATCCGAGAGATGCAAAAATTGTGTTAGCGGTCGAACTAACTGAGAGATTTACCTCTGCAAAAGAGGCGGAAACTGCTAAAGAAAATTTTTTTAAAAAATTTGCAAAAAACGAATTGCCCAGTGATATCGAGGAAAAAACTCTAAAGCACAAGGGAAATTATCCTTTACCTAATCTTCTTAAAGATATTGGCTTTGCCTCAAGCACTTCTGAAGCTTTACGTCTTCTAAGCCAAGGAGCGGTGAAAATTGACCAAATAAAAGTAGATTCAAAAGATCTTCATATTGAACTTAATACAAAAAAACTTATCCAAGTTGGCAAGAAAAAAATTATATATATCACGATTCAGGGGAGCTAAATATGAGTGAAAAAGAATATGACTTATTAGTCTTTGGCGCGACCAGTTTTACAGGAAAATTAGTAGTGGAGTATTTAAATGAAAATTATTCTGATCTCAAATGGGCTATAGCAGCCAGAAATCAGGAAAAAATTGATGTGGTTAAAGATGAACTTTCATGTGATGTTCCAAGCATCTTATTGGATTCAACTAAGATAGAGGATATTGAAAACGCTCTAAGCATTACGAATTTAATTTTAACTACAGTTGGTCCATACCAACTTTACGGAAACGACATTCTGGCTATGTGCGCTAAACATGGTGTTGATTACGTGGATTTATCTGGAGAGCCAGGTTGGATGTTTGAAATGCAACAACATTTAGCTACTGCCAAAGAGTCAGGTGCTCGGATAGTACATAGTTGTGGTTTTGATTCTATACCCTCAGATTTAGGTGTCCTCATGCTCCAAAAAATTGCAAAAGAAAGGTTCGGCAAACCAGTCGAGCAAGTTAAATGCAGGGTACGAACAATGAAAGGAGAATTTTCTGGTGGTACAGCTGCATCATTGAGGGCAACACTTGGAAAATTGAAAACCAATCCTGACTTCTTTAACGTTTTAATTAATCCATTTTGCTTATGCGAAGGTTTTAAAGGACCTGAGCAAGTTAGAGATAATAAACCTTATCACGATGAAATCACTAACGAGTGGGTTGCTCCATTTTTTATGGCTGCTATCAATACGAAAAACGTTCATAGATCGAATGCGATGATGGGACATCCTTATGGAGAAAATTTTCTCTATGATGAGATGTTCTCCTGTGGACCAGGAGAAGCTGGTCAAAAAAAAGCAGAGCTAATTTCAGCTTATAACCCACTACTTGGTGATAACGTTCCAAAACCTGGCGAAGGTCCTTCAAAAGAATCTAGAGATTCTGGGAGCTACGATATGTTATTTACTGGAGTAGCTGATGGGGAGATAAAAATTAATGTCTCTGTTAAAGGTGAAGGGGATCCTGGTTATTCCTCTACTTCGAAAATGATTGCTGAAAGTGCTTTATGTCTGTTATTTGATTGTCCTGAATTAGCTGGTGGTATTTATACAACCGCACCAGCCATGGGTCAAAAATTAATTGACCGGCTTGAAGAAAAAGATGTGATGTATTTTTCTGAAGAATGATATATAGACTTACATGTCAAAAAACCTATAATAATTTGTTCTTTGGGTCTGTAGCTCAGTTGGTTAGAGCGCACCCCTGATAAGGGTGAGGTCGCCGGTTCAAATCCAGCCAGACCCACCATTTAGGATAGGTATGAAAAAATTTTTCTTAATTTTTATTAGTTTGCTGAGTTTTTTAGTCTCTCCACATGATGGTTGGAAAGCAACCAAATTATCCGAAGCAATTGCTCACACTCCTTCAGTTCTTCCAGATAGGGTTGTGCTTACATGGAACGATAATACGGCAACGACCCAGTCAGTTTCTTGGCGAACTGATACTTCTGTGTTGGGTGGCTTTGCCCAAATTGGTGTTGCAAACGCAAGTGGTAGATCTATGCAAATAAAAGAATTTAAAGCTACCACAACACCTTTTAGGAGTGATATTAACGATGCGCACTATCATAATGTTACTTTCACTGATCTTGAGCCAAATACTATCTACGCTTACCGAGTGGGTGATGGTGAAAACTGGACAGAATACTACCACTTTAAAACTGCAAGCTTAAATCCCGAACCATTTAGTTTTATTTACTTTGGAGATGCTCAAAATGAAGTAAAAACCCATTGGTCTAGAGTCTTCAGGGAGGCATTTCGTGACGCTCCCAGAGCAGCATTTACACTGCATGCTGGCGATCTAGTCGATGAGCATTATATGGATGCTCAGTGGGGCGAATGGCACCAAGCTCCTGACTGGGTTAATGGCACAATACCTGTGATAGCAACACCAGGTAATCACGAATATTTAGATGACTCCCAACGCAAACGAATATGGACAACCAAAGGTGGTGATGAAGTAAAAATAGATGTTGATGAGTATACATTACATGCTCCGGGCATATTCAAATTACTTATAGAAGACGAATTTGAGCAAAGTGGTTCTTTATTAGTCCAGGAAAATGGTCAGATACAGTCGACCGATACTGGCATTGAGACAATTACTGGCTTTTCTCAAGCTGAATTAAAAGGCAAGGTAATTTTAGGAGGAGGAGCACCTCTTTACGATCGCCTTCAAAATCCAACAGGAGTTCCAATTTTAAGTACACATTGGCGCCCACAATTTTCTTTCCCTATTCAAGACGTGCCCAAAGAAAGTTTAAAAGAAACGGTCTACTTTATTGATTACCAAGGTGTTAGATTTATCTCTTTAGATTCTAATACTGAGCTGGAAGCACAAATTCCGTGGCTGGAGAAAGCTTTGGAACAAAATCCGAACCGATGGACAATTCTTACGTTTCATCATCCGATGTATTCTCCTGCTTCTGATCGAGATAATATAGAGCAAAGAGACCTTTGGAAGCCGTTATTTGATAAGTATAAAGTCGACTTAATCCTGAGTGGTCATGACCACACTTATTCCAGAACCGGCCTTGTTGATACCAAAAATTTAAAGAATGTGCCAACCGGTTATCAGCAAGCTTATGATCCAGAGATTGGCACGGTCAATGTTGTCTCAGTCAGTGGTCCAAAGATGTATGAAATTACCAAAGGGCAGTACGCTAAAACATTTGGTGAAAATAAACAGTTATATCAAATCATCGATATTGATGGCGATAATCTACGCTTCAGAGCTTTTACAGCAACCGGCGATTTACATGATGAGTTTCAACTCCAGAAAAGAGCTGATAAACCCAATTTATTAATCGAAAAATAGATTTCTGCTTTAAACCTTACTATTATCTTAATTAGTGCAAAGGGGAGGTTTTGCCTGAGATCTGAAAAGGAACCCTTTGAACCTGAACCATATAGTGATGGCGGAGGAATTGCATGAAAAACATCATAAATTATCTATATATTTTCGTAATTTTGTTTGCATCTGAATTAATTTTTTCAGATGAATTAGAAGAAGTAATAGTTGTGGCTGACTATCGCCAAACCGACTTAAGCAAAGAGGATTCAAGCGTATTCATACTTGATCAGGATGATATAAAAAGTGAACCAATCAAGCATTTTGAAAATCTTTCATACCTTATACCTAATCTTAATTTTGCTGCGAGTGATTCTAGAGCAAGGTATTTTCAAATAAGAGGTATTGGCGAGCGGTCAGGGTATTTAGGAACTCCAAATTCATCGGTGGCATTCTTAATTGATGATGTAGATTATTCAGGACAAGGTGGCATAGCAACCACTTTTGATGTTGAACAGATTGAAGTCTATAGAGGTCCTCAAGGAGCTCGGATCGGCGCCAATGCTCTAGCTGGTTTAATTTACATAAAAACCAAAGAACCCACCAAAGAATTTGAGGGTACATCTGAGATTACATACGGCGATTACAATACTTTAAGTTCTGGTCTTGCTTTTGGCGGACCAGCCAATGATAGTGGCAATATTAGGTTTAGAGTTGCTGTAAGGAAAGATGATACTGATGGTTTTCGTGAGAATCTGTATTTGAATAGATCTGATACTTCTAGAAAGGATGAAACTACGCTACGACTTAAACTCGATTTTGATTTAGACAGAGACTTGACCGCTAAAGTTTTATTAAGTCAGGTTGATATGGATGATCCTGCTGATATTTGGAC
>Ga0208390_1000027_pt1 | contig 41037 bp, 38 predicted proteins | sample Knorr_S7_td_Surf_FD_185594 | JGI IMG/M metagenome (GOLD analysis project Ga0208390, IMG submission 185594) | Marine microbial communities from Southern Atlantic Ocean transect - Knorr_S7_td_SurfaceA_ad_6m_LV_A (SPAdes) (version 2) | ecosystem: Environmental > Aquatic > Marine > Oceanic | place...
GTTAGTATTTAAAGATTATTTTTGCCATTAATTTTTTAATACTAAATTTGTATAATATGATTAACTAATATTAATGTAGCTTAATATAAAAAACTGAAAGTAAAAGTTTATGTCAATTTGGGGAAGTTTAATCGGAGGATTTATTGGGTTTTCTTTTGGAGGCCCTCTTGGAATGCTTCTTGGCTCTCTTATCGGCGGCAGACTATCAAAAGTTAAATTTTCATCGCATCCAACTGGATCTACTGCACAACAACAACAGATCTTTGCTTTATCCTTAATTGTATTATCAGCAAAATTAAGTAAAGCCGATGGGCATGTTAGCAAAGAAGAAATAATCGCTGTCAAAGACAAATTAAATATTCCTAAATCTGAGATGAAGCAAGTTGGCAAGATATTTAACAAAGCCAAAGAAGAAAGTATTGGATTTGAACCTTACGCTGAACAAATTTCAACAATGTTTAGAGGTAATCAAAATGTGCTTGAGGAAGTAATAAATATTTTATTTTACGTTGCTGAAGCTGATGGTGAAGTTAGTTCCCCTGAAGAGAAAATGATTGAAGAAATTGCAAAAATTTTTGGCCTAGAACAACACCAGTATCAAAGTATAAAGGAAAGCAGAAAATCGTCTGATAAAGTAAATCCATATATTGTTTTAGGTTGCTCCCCAGATGACACACTTCAAAACATTAGAAAAAAATATATTAAATTGTCTAAAGAGCATCACCCGGATTTATTAATGAGTAAGGGCGTGCCAGAAGAGGTCATTAATGAAAGTAAGAAAAAAATGCGTGCGATCAATTCTGCTTGGGATCAAATTCAAAAATTAAAATCAACCTAAACCTTTTCTAAAAACTAAAAAGGGAGAATTCCTCTTATTGAATTAATAATGGGAAGGAATTTTTGTAAAATTACTTTGAACAGTTGCATTGGACTACTCAAAAAAGGAATTAATTTTTGAATAATAAAACCAATCTTAGGTAATAGAAAATACCCACCTAAAAGAATTAGAAATAATATCAAAAAAATTAATAAAGGATTTATTCTGCTTTTTGATTGTCTATTTCGATTATTTGTAAAAATCCTGTAAATAATCCAAATTAAATAAATGCCTAATAAAATTAAAAATATTCTAATCATAGATCAATAAATCTTTTTACTTTTAGTTACCAACTAAGTTTTTAATAATATAAACAGGGGAATTGGGTTCTAGAGGGCTGTCCCGGCCGCTTACATTCCCTTTTATATTAGATGAAAAGTCTTCATTTTTTTTGTTAAAAAAATTCATAACAACATACAAAAAAATGATAAAAAATAATCCAAAAAAAATCATTAATCCAAAACTTCTCACTTAATAACCTCTAATTACATTTACTGGTTTTTGATAACATTTCATTTTTTCTCATAGGCATACTATCTATAGTACTGAAAATATTTTTGAGAATACTTATTTCTTTTGAAAATAACTTAACGCCACCATCATAACCAACTAACCAAAATCCAAATTTATTATTAACATATGATGGAGTTTGATAATTAGAATTTTTATAATTTTCAAAAAAAATCACCTTTAGATTTCTATCATCGAATTGGCATTGGTTTTTCTTAATGTATTCATTTGTAGAATTTTTAACTTCATTATCTCCTTTTTCAAAAGAAATAATCAGCAACCTATTTTCCCACAAGTAATTTGAAAGAGATTTTTTTTCAGCCATAGCGAAGTTAACACTCATAAATAGATAAAAAATGAATAAAAAGATTAATTTTTTAATCATAAAAATAAATCATTTAACGAGATAGAAATTTTGAGTGATGATGGTAATACATATAGACTGGATAGAGTAGTAGAGACTGAAAAAGAAATTTATGTATTGGATTATAAAACTGGTAAGATTGTTGATTATGAACATAAAAAATATCTTAATAAACTTGATTTATATATCAGTTTATTAAAAAATATTTATGATAAACCAATAGTTGGACACTTAATTTATATTGATTTAAATAAAGTAATATAGTGAACAAAAAACGTTTTTTTTTGGAGGAAGTAGTTGACTATACTTTTAAAAAGTATCTTGACTTCAAAAATCTTAATGTTATTTTTCCAAATAGGAGAGCTGGTCTCTATTTTCAAAAAGCATTATCAAAAAAAATTAATAAATCAGTATGGTCTCCTTCAGTATATACTATGGAGGATTTTATTCAAAAGTATTCTAAAATTAAAATTTCTAATGATGTCACCGATTCAATTCAGCTAAATTATATTTTATATAAGATCATAATTAAGTACAACAAAAGTGATTATAAAGAAAATTTTGAAGATTTTTTTTACTGGGGTCAGGTAATGATAAAAGACTTTGATGATATAGAATTAGAGTTAGTTGATGAATCAAAAGTTTTTAAAGCAGTAAAAAACCAAAAAGAAATTGACAATTCTTTTGATTATTTAAACAAGGAAAATTTTGAGAGGATAAAATCTTTTTGGAATAAGTTTTTTCCTAAGATGAGTCTTAATCAAAAAAAATTTAATGAGACTTGGAAAATAATTCTTGATGTATTTACTGAGTATAGATCAAAATTAATTAATGAAAAGTTAGCATACAAAGGTCTTGTTTACAAGGAGTTTTTATCAAAAATAAATACAATGAAATTCGAATCTAATTCTGAATTTTTATTTGTTGGATTCAATATTTTATCTAAAAGTGAAAAACAGATAATAAAATATTTTATTGAAAAGAAATCATCAATGGCATTCTGGGACTTTGATAAGTACTATTTCGAAGATTATAATCAGGAGGCAGGCGAATCATTTAGAGAGTTCAGTAACGATAAAATATTAAAATCAACATTCCCTGATATTAAACCTAACAATTTTATAGGAAATAATAAAAAAATATCATCTATTGGAATTTCATCAAATATTGGACAGAGTAAAATAATTGGGAACATTCTATCGAAAAGGGTAAAAGATAAATCATTCGATGAGGATAAAGTTTTAATCCTTTTACCCGATGAAAATTTACTTCTACCAGTGCTGAATTCTATTCCATCGCAAATCAAAAATATTAATGTGACCATGGGCCTTTCTCTTCAGGAGACACCAATTAGTCAGCTTGTTAAACTTATTTATAGAATTGATAATAGAAAATACAAGAGAGACTTCAAAAATTGTCATTATTTCGAAGATGTTGTAGAAATAATAACACACCCATATATTTATCAATTCAATGATATTCTCTGTAATAATATTTTAGATGGTATTAAGAATGACAAAATCATTGATATTAGAAACGAACAACTATCTAAATCATCACCTTTTTTTGAAAATTTATTTGATTTAAAATCCTCTTTGATTCTAAAACTTAAAAAAACCGCAGAATCATTATTTAATGAATCAAAAAATTTAAGTGTTTTAGATAAAGAGTATTTAAAATCATTTCTTGACATAATATATAAAATAGATCTCATTCATTTAAAGTTAAATTCAAGTGAAAATGAATTTAAACTTATTAACCAAATCCTTAAAATGATAAGGATTCCATTTTCAGGGGAACCATTAAAGGGGTTACAGGTAATGGGAGTATTTGAATCAAGAAATCTTGATTTTGATGATGTTTACATTCTTAATATGAATGAGGGTAACTTTCCTAAGTCATCATTTAATATTTCCTTTATTCCATTTAATATTCGAAAAGCATTTAATTTAGATACATCTGATAATGTTGATAAAATCTATAGTTATCTATTTTACAGAGTAATTCAGAGAGCTAAAAATATTACTTTTATCTATAACACAACTGCATCAGTTAAGTCAAATGGTGAAATAAGTAGATACATTAGACAGGTTGAATCAGAGACAAAGTTCAATATTAAAAATTATTTTGTATCTGATAAATTATCTTCAAAAAATAAGAAAAAAGTAATTATTAGGAAGGACGAAAATACCTTAGAAAAATTAAGATTAAGATTTTTTGAAAAAGGATATATTTCACCATCTGGTATAAAAGATTATCTGGAGTGTCCACTTAGATTCTATTATAAATATATTTCTAATATTAGAGAGACCTATCCTATTTCAGCTAATATTTTGAAACCTGATTTTGGTAAAATTTCTCACAAGGTATTAGAAGACATTTATTCAGAAATAATTAAGGAGAAAGGAAACTCGTTAATAACAAAAAATGATTTTTTTAGAATAAAAGCTGGAATTAAAGGGACAATTAATAGAACAATTAAAAATCATTTTAATATTAAAAAAAATAATGAATTATGTATTGAAGGAAATAATTTAATCCTATATGAAATTATGAATGACTATATTTCTAAGATCATTAATATTGATGAAAAATATTCACCATTTGAAATAATTGATTTAGAAGGAGATAAAAAATCAGGATATCTAAAAACATTAGATCTTAAAAAAAACAATAAAATAAATATCTCCGGAATAGTAGATAGAATCGATTTTAAAAATAATATATATAGAATAATTGATTATAAAACTGGTGGAGATACTAAAAATATTAAAAGTATTAAATCATTATTTTCAAATAAAAAAAGAGAAAGAAATGATGCAGTATTTCAACTCTTTTTTTATTCACTCCTTTTAAAAAATAAAATAAATAAAGTCGAAAAAATTGAGCCTGGTTTAATGAATATAAGAGATATCAACAGAAATAATTTTTCAATTAATATTTCAATCGATAATAAAAAGGTATATGATATAAATCCTTTATTAGATGAGTATGAAGAATTACTAATCAATAAACTCTCTGAAATATTTGATGTTAACCAACCTTTTGAGGAGAATGAGGATAAAGATTCTTACATCTATTGTGCATATAAAAATTTACACTAAGATAAATTAGAGTCAATAGATTTAGCTAGAATATCCTTTCCTACCGCCCCAACATGTCTATCAACAATCTCACCATCTTTAAAAATGAGAAGAGTAGGGATACTTCTAACTCCAAATTTCACGCTAGATTCCTGATTATTGTCAACATCTAACTTTCCAATTGTTGCTTTGCCATCATATTCTGACGCTAGTTCCTCAATCATTGGAGCAATCATTCTACAAGGACCACACCATTCAGCCCAAAAATCAACTAAAACAACCCCATTATTTACTACATCGTTAAAATTTGAATCTGTTATTTCTACTGCTTTTCCCATAATTTAAATTTTCGTAAATCTAATTAAAATAAATTATTTATTAATTAAAAATTCTAATTCTGATCTTGATTTTAAGGTTTCTATTATATTATCGTCAAGGTGGAATTTTTTATTTCTAGAAATCATATCTACTGAAATATTTTTACCATTATTCCTCGATACCACAGTAACTTTTAAATGACAATTTCCATCTTTAGCATTATCAAAATTATCATTTAATTCGTTAATGAGATTTGAATCAATACTTTCAATATCCATTTTGATATGAAGTTCTTTAATATGATTTTCTCTAGTTTTAGATAGAAGACTAATATTGTCAACCTTGAACTCTAACTCGTTTGGATTATTCCACTTATTTTTCATTTTCCCATTTAAGAAAAGAAACCATCCCTCTTCAAAGAAATTTTTAAATTTTACGTAGTCATCACTAAAAAATATAAAATTATATGAGTCTGAAAAGTCTTCAATTATTACATTCCCATAGGGCTTGCCATTTTTTGATATTTTATGTTCAACACTCGTAACAATACCTGCAACAAATAATGCTGATTTTCCATTAACATCATTATTTTTTATTTTTTTAAAGTTTGTATTACAAATATTCTCAATTTCAAATGAATATTTATCAAGAGGATGACCAGACACATATAAACCTAAAATATCTTTTTCAATTCTTAATTTTTCGAGTTCAGAGAATGGTTCAACATCTGGAATTACTGGTTCTTTTATGTGACTACCATTCTCACCACTAAAAAGTGATGTCTGTCTTGTCTCTTTTTCTTTTTGTAATTTATTTGAGTAAATAATTGAATTTTCAATAAGAGACAATTCATTTTCTCTTGCATAAATAAACTGTCTTCTATGTTCTTTTTCAAAGCAGTCAAATGCTCCTGCTAGCGCTAAAGCTTCATAAGTTTTTTTATTTACTGACCTTGAGTTTGTTCTGCATATAAAGTCAAAGACATCTTTAAACTGACCATTACTTTTTCTTTCATCTATTATATGTTTTACAGCTGAGCTTCCAGTACCCTTAATTGCTCCTAAACCAAACAGTATTTGATCTGAATCATTTACTACAAAATTATTTTCTGACTTGTTGATACTAGGTCCAAGGACTTTAATATTTTGTTTTTTACATTCATTCATGAAGTAAGATATTTTGTCAATATTATTTTGATTATGGGTAAGTACAGATGCCATGTATTCAGATTTATAATTTGCTTTTAAATAAGCTGTTTTATAAGCAATCAGAGAGTAACAAGTTGAATGAGATTTATTAAAGGCATATGCAGCGAAAGATTGCCAATCCGACCAAATCTTTTCAAGTTGTTTTTCATCTACTTTATTTTTTACTCCACCTTCAAAAAATTTGGGTTTAAGTAATTCAAGAAGTTTGGAATCTTTTTTACCCATAGCCTTCCTCAACTGGTCAGCTTCGCCTTTTGAAAAGTTCGATATTTTTTGAGATAACAACATTACCTGTTCCTGGTAAACTGTGATGCCATATGTTTCTGATAAATATTCTTTCATTTGTGGTAAATCGTATTGAATATCCTCTCTACCATGTTTTCTGGCAATATAATTTGGAATGTACTCCATTGGCCCTGGTCTGTACAATGCATTCATTGCTATAAGGTCTTCAAACCTATCAGGTTTTAGTGATTTCAAATGCTTTTGCATACCATCTGACTCAAATTGAAATGTTCCATTGGTTTCACCCCTTTGAAACAGTTCGTATGTCGGTTTATCATCAAGTGGTAAATTATCGATGTCAATATTTATATTTTTGTTTTTCTTAATGTTACTAAGAGCTGTATTTATTATTGATAAAGTTTTTAAACCTAAAAAATCCATTTTTAACATACCCGCAGACTCAATAACACTGTTGTCAAACTGAGTGATTAGAAGCTCTGAATCTTTAGATTTAGATACTGGTATGTAGTTTGTTAATTTATCAGGAGTAATTATTATTCCACATGCATGAGTCCCAATATTCCTAATTGATCCTTCAATTATTTCAGCTTGCTTTAGGACTTCAGATTCTAGTGATTTCTTTTTTCTTATATCTGAGAGTTCAGGAACTTCTTTAAATGCGTCTATTAAACTAACTCCAGGCCTCTCTGGAACTAATTTTGCAATTCTATCAGTTTCGTTAAGTGGAAGTTCTAAAACTCTACCGGCGTCACGAATTGCTGATTTAGCAGCCATGCTTCCGTAAGTTATTATTTGGGCAACCTGATCGTAACCATATTTATCTATCACATAATTTATAATTTTTTCCCTTCCTTCATCGTCAAAATCGATATCTATATCGGGTAATGATATTCTATCTGGATTTAGAAATCTCTCAAAAAGTAAATTATATTTTATTGGATCTACATCTGTAATACCTATACAATATGCTACAACAGAACCAGCTGCAGAACCTCTTCCAGGACCAACACTTACACCAAGCTCTTTAGCTTTATTTGTTATTTCTTGAACTATTAAGAAATATCCCGGATACCCAGTATTTTTAATTGTATCAATTTCAAAATCTATTCTTTCTTTTAAATTTTCATTTATTGATTTATATTTCTTTTTAGCACCATCATAGGTAATTTTTTTAAGGTATTCAGTTTGGGAATTAGTTATTTCGTCGTCTTTAAATTCTGATGGGACTTTGTATTTAGGCAAAACGACCTTTCTTTCAAGATCATAAACCTCAATTTTATCAATAATTTCAGATATGTTGTTTATAGCTTCTGGAATATCGGAAAATAAATTTTTCATTTCATTTTGAGACTTGAAATAATATTCATCATTTTTTAGTCCCCTTCTTTTTCCTCTTCCTCTTCCTATTGGAGTTGATTTAAATTCACCTTGTTTTATGCATAACAGAATATCGTGTGCGGTTGAATCTTCCTTTTCTATATAAAATACATCATTTGCAGCTATAATTTTGATATTATATTTTTTAGAAAATTCTAATAAAACCTCATTAACATGATTTTCTTCATCTATATCATGTCTATTTAATTCTAAGTAAAAATCTTCTCCAAATGTATCTAACCACCATTTTAATTCTTCTTCTGCTGCTTCAATTCCTTGGTTAAGAATTAGTTTTGGTATAACACCGAACATATTTCCCGATAATGCTATAACATTTTTTTTGTATTTTTTGATTAGTTCCTTATCAATTCTAGGGTACTGCCCATAGAGACCCTCTGTAAATGCTAATGAAGATAGATTTGATAAATTATCATATCCATCCTTATTTTTTGCGATGAGAACCTGATTAAATCTTTTATCAGGATTATCTCTAGTAAATTTATTTTTTTTTCTGTCTTCTGAAACAAAAAATTCACAACCAATTATTGGTTTAATATTATTTTTTTGAGCAATTCTATTAAATTTAAATACGCCAAACATATTTCCTAAATCAGTAATTGCAACAGCATTCATTTTATATTCAATAGACTTACTAACAATTTTTTCTATGCTAGATGTTGCTTGAAGAACAGAGTACTGTGAATGATTATGTAGATGAATGAATTCTGACTTTATATCATTTTTATTTTTTTCAACAGATACTTCAGTTTTTTTTATCTTTTTATCAAAGTTTGAATTTCCTAGTTTAGGTTCCTCATATTGAATATTTTCTTTAGAAATATCATCATTTTTGTATTCTCCCAATTCCGCCAATTTGAAAAAGCTTTTTGCGGTTGCATTTACATCGAATGATGCATCATGGGCATCTGAGAATTTTTCTCCAAATAAGGATTCGTACATCTCAATTAATTTTGGCATTTTTAATCCTCCACCCAGACCACCTTGAAGATTACAAAAAGATTTAGAAATTATAGCTGTATCTATTTTCAGTTTATCTTCAATGGAGGATTTAAAATTTTTTCTGTAGTGTTCTGCCCCAACTATATTTATATCAAACTTTATATTGTGTCCAATTATATATTTTGATCTTAAAAGATCCTTTTCAAATTCTTTTAAAATATCTCCTAATTTCTTTCCCTCTTTTAATGCAATTTCAGTTGAAATACCATGAATTTTTTCTGAGTTATATGGAATAGAGTAACCATCAGGCTTTATTATATGAGAATTTACACTAATAAGTCTTCCATTATTATCGTTTAGTTGCCAAGCTAATTGAACTAATCTTGGCCAGTTTTCACTTTCAGAAACTGGAGCATTGAAATTCTTTGGTAAACCTGTTGTCTCTGTATCAAATGTCAAAAACATATTAATCTACTTCTATTTTTATAATTTTTTTGTCTATGAAAAAATCTTCAGAATATATATTTTCTAATTTAAATATCTTGTTTTTCATATGAATATTTTTTAACTCTTTTTCAACATCTCCTCCTTTTAAAAGAAGAATTACAGATCCTTTTTTTGTACATTTTTTTGTCCAGTTTATAATATTTGGTATACTCGCGACGGCACGACAAACTATTATATCATGTTTATCATTTACTTCCTCAACTCTCCCATTTAAAGTTTGTACATTATTTAGATTTAATTTTTTAGTTATTTGATTCAATACCTTTATTTTCTTACTTATAGAATCAACAAGTAGAAAAGAATTTTTTTCAAAAAAAATTGATAACGGAATTCCTGGAAAACCTCCACCAGTGCCAAGATCTAAAATATTTAATTTTTTATTTTCAATAAATTTGCAGAGGGTAAGTGAATGAATGACATGGTGCAGGTAAAAGTTCTCAAAATCTTTTCTAGAAATTAAATTTATTTTACTATTGTAGTACTCGTATATATCATGAAGCTGACTTAGTTTTTCTTTTTTTTTAAGACCAAATTCATAGAAGTATTTATCTAGAATATCAAAATACTTATACATTCAAATTTGTGATTTTTTATCTTTTAGAATTTCAAAAAGTAACTCTCTTGCCCTAAATAGTTGAGCTTTAATTGTACCTAATGGTGCTTGAGTCTTTTCAGCTATTTCGTTATATGATAATTCGTCAAAATATCTATACTTGATTAGATTTTCATACTTTTCAGGAAGTTTAGATACGAATTTTCTAACGAGCATAATTTTTTGTTTATGAATGGCCTCTTCACCAGGTGTTTTGTCTAAATCCTTTACATCAATATCAATATTTTTTCCACTATCATCTGTAAAAGAGGTATTTAAACTAGTTGTTTTTAATCTTTTTTTTCTAATAAAATCAATTGTATTATTAGTGGCAATTCTGAATAACCAGGTTGAAAAAGTATAATCTTTTTTAAATTTATCAAGTTTATTAAATGCCTTTGAAAATGCTTCAATAGTTAAATCTTCAGCATCATCAGGATCTCTAATCATCTTTAGTATAGTAAAATAAATTGAGTTTTTATAAGTAGCCATTAATTCAGCAAATGCACTTTGATCATTTCTTGCAATTGCTGCGTCGATAAGGTCAAAATCTCTTAACGCTTTTTTGGAAAATTTTCTTTTTTTATCCATTAATGGTTATGATATTGAATACTAATTATATTAGAATTTACTAATGTTTTTTAAATTAACACACAGATCTTCAAAAACAAATGCAAGATCAGGAAAAATATTTACTGACAGGGGATCAATTTCTACTCCTACTTTTATGCCTGTAGGAACTTTAGGTACAGTTAAGGGGGTGCATCAACACGAGCTAGAAAATGATATTCAAGCTGAAATAATTTTATCAAATACTTATCATCTCTACCTAAGACCTGGTGTTGATGTTATAAATAGTGCAGGTGGATTACACAAATTTATGAATTGGAATAAACCAATTTTGACTGATTCTGGTGGTTACCAAGTATTTTCCTTATCAAAAAATGTAAAAATAATGGATGAAGGTGTACAATTCTACTCACATATTGACGGTTCAAAACATCTATTCACACCAGAATCTGTTGTGCAAATCCAAAGAAAAATTGGATCTGATATATGTATGGTTTTAGATGAATGCCTAAAATATCCTTGCGAATATTCATACGCAAGTCAGTCACTTAATTTAACTCACAATTGGTTAGAAAGATCAATTGAGGAGTTTAATAAGACTGAAATTTTATATGATAAAAAACAATTTTTATTTCCCATTGTTCAGGGCTCCACATTTAAGGATCTTAGAACCAAATCTGCTGAATATGTTAGTAATAAAAATATGGTTGGAAATGCAATAGGTGGTTTGTCAGTTGGTGAACCCAAAGAAATTATTTATGAAAATGTTGATTTGGTCTGTAATATTTTGCCAAAAGATAAACCTAGATATCTAATGGGTGTTGGCACACCAGAAAATATTTTAGAATGTATTTCAATGGGTGTAGATATGTTCGACTGTGTAATGCCATCAAGGAATGGTAGGAATGGAATGCTATTTACCAAAAATGGCACAATAAATATCAAAAATAAAAAATGGGATAAAGATTTTTCTTCTATTGATGAGGATATGGGTTCAGTGAGTTCAAATTACTCGAAGTCATATCTAAGACATCTAATTTTGAATAAGGAAATGTTAGGTGCTCAAATTGCTTCAATTCATAATCTCTCTTTTTATATTTGGTTAGCTAAAGAGGCAAGAAAGCATATTGTTTCTGACACTTTTCACACTTGGAAATGTGAAATAAAAAAGAGAATAAATAACAGACTCTAAATTGAATATTTTAAATAATTACATATTAAAAAAATTTTTGAAAACTTTTGTTTTCGTCGTTGCAATTATGATTTTAGTTGTTGTTGTTATCGATTTTACTGAAAAGAATGATAAGTTTATTAAAAATAATGTCTCATATATTGATATACTCAATTACTATTATTCATTCATCCCATTTATTGTTTCACTAGTTACTCCAATAACATCTTTTATTGCAACAGTTTATGTTACTGCTCAACTTGCAAATAGAACTGAACTAATTGCAATCTTATCTTCAGGTAAAAGTTTTAAATCTATCATTAAACCATTTCTATATGGATCTCTAATTATTGCTTCTTTAAGTTTTGTACTTAATGGGTTCATAATTCCTCATTTAAATAAAGAAAGGATTGCATTTGAGCTTATGTATATCAAAAGTCCTTATTATTTCTCTGATAAGAATGTTCATTTTAAAATTGATGATAATACTTATTTATATCTCGAAAGATATGATAATAATATGGATATAGGTTATAATGTCACTATTGAGAATTTTGAAAATTTAAAATTAAGAAATAAGCTATTTGCCAGACAAATAATATGGAATAAAGAATCTGATAGTTGGAAATTTAAGGCATGGAAAAAGAGGACATTAAAATCTGAGATTGAAATTATTGAGAATGGTCTAGAATTTGACACTACACTATTGATTTCACCATCAGATTTTGATAATAAATATGGTCTAGGAGAAACCATGACAATGGGTGAACTAAATGATTTTATCAAATTACAAAAATTAAGAGGATCAGATGAGATTAAGTTTTATATAATTGAAAAGTATATAAGGTATGCTCAACCCTTTACAGTGATTATTCTTGTTATTTTAGGAGTTATAATAGCATCAAGAAAATCAAGGCAAGGAACAGGATATCTAATTGCGCTTGGATTTTCATTTGCATTTATATTCATAATAATGTTTGTCATGACCAGAGCTTTTGCAGAAAATGGAACTTTAGACCCACTTGTTGCAGTATGGCTTCCAAATTTAATTTTCAGTGGGCTGACTTATTATCTTTACAGGCAGGTTCCTAAGTAATTAGAAATAGATAAGCTCTATATTATTTTTAAAGACATCGATAACATTATCTCCGTTATCTATTCCCCTCAACATACTTTCTAAATCTTCAGTATCTTGATATCTTATCATCAAAGCAATATCGAGTATTTCTGTTATCTGCTCTATAGCTTCATCTTTCGTTATGGATTTAGATTTTATTTTGTTTTTATAATATCTCGGAGATATAACTTTTCTTAGAGCAAAATATATAGGTTGTTTTTCAATCTTTATGAGTGGGGTACTTCTCATAGCAGTTGGAGGATCCTCCCATTTGTAAGCTAAATCAATTAGTTTGATTTTTCTTGCTACTTTATCTCCCAAGAAGTGTGGTTTAATATATTGATAATTTTTTAGCTCACCTTCGTCCAAACTGCTTTGAAGGAAGTCGAATTCCATCTTTTGTGAATATCCAAAAGACAAAGTAAAAAAACTAATCAGAAGTAAAGTAATTTTTTTCATAACCTCAAAAATATTATGTAAATCAATAAATATCAAATAACGCAGTCAATTTTTAATCAATTGCTTTCAATATTTTGAGTGCTGGAAGGTATCCATTACCAATCAAATGCAACAGAGCACCTCCACCTGTTGATATAAACGAAATATCGTTTTCTTTGTTATTTTTTTTGATGGCCGAAACAGAATCACCACCACCAACTAATGAAAAAGCTCCATTTTTTGTTGCGTTACTGATGAAGTTTGCCATTTGATTTGTTCCTTCGTTAAAATTTTTATTCTCAAAAACCCCTAAAGGTCCATTCCATATAATTGTTTTAGAGTTTTTAATGATTTTACTAAATGTTTTTAATGATTTGGGACCTATATCAAATGAGGAATATTTGTTTTCAATTTTGTTGGATTCAAAAATTAAAATATTTTCTTGGTCTCCAAGACTTTTTGAACACTTTGAGTCAACAGGAAGAACAAGTTTTACATTATTTTTCTCTGCTTTGTCAATTATATCTAATGCGAGTGATAATTTGTTTTCTTCGTAAAGTGAATTTCCTATACTTCCACCTAATGCTTTAATAAATGTATTTGACATAGCTCCTCCGATTATTATGTTATCAGCTAACTTTATAAATTTTTCTATTACTTTAATCTTATCAGATACCTTTGCTCCTCCAAGGATAGCTGTAAAAGGTTTATCATAATCATTTAATATTTTATTAATATTCGAAATTTCCTCTTCAATTAATAATCCAGCACAACTTTCTTTCATCAGTCTAGGTAACATATTTATTGATGTGTGTTCTCTATGGCATGTCCCAAATGCATCATTTACATATATATCGGCAAATGATGAAAGTTTTTTAGCAAATTCAATACTATTTTCTTTTTCTTCTTTATAGAATCTTAAATTTTCTAATAATATAACTTTTGAGGATAGATTATTTATATTAAAATTTTCATCATAATAATTATCAATAAATTTAACGTTTGTCTTAAGTTCCTCTGATACACAATCTAAAATATTATTTAAACTGAATTTTTTCTCATATCCTTGACCTTGAGGTCTTCCTAGATGTGAAATAATTATGCATCTTCCACCATTATCAATTATGTGTTTAATAGATAAAATTCCTTTAACGATTCTTGTTTTATCTGTGATTTTTAATGTTTTGTCTAGAGGAACATTAAAGTCAACTCTAACAATTGCTACTTTATTATTAAATTTTACACTATTGATGAATTTGATATTATCCATTTTCTGAACTTTTACTTATTCTGTCATTAATACTTCGTCCTATATGGTAATTTGGTAGATAACTAGTAATTATTAAATCTATTTCTAAATTATCTAATAAATACAACGAAGAATAAAAATTTTGGCTTGCTTCATATAGAGAAGAATTTTTAGATAAAACTATCTGATATTTTTCATCAATTAATTTAAACTTTTTATTAAAACATAGAATACCAATTTTTTTGTTTTTAAATTTTTTTGATAATTTTTTGATGTCACCAACATAAACTTTTTTCTTTGGTGAGTAGTGTTTTTTAAATGATCCAGGAATTTTTACTTTCTCATCATTAATATAACATTTACCAATAGATTTTTCTATATCCTCTATGGTTATACCACCGAGTCTGAAAATTATAGTTTTTTCCTTCTCAAAACCCAAAATTGTTGATTCTATTCCAATTAAACAGTTACCATCATCTAAAATGTAATCAATACCATCATTAAAATTTTGAACAATATGCTGAGGATTAGTTGGTGATATATATTCAAATTTATTTGCACTTGGAGCGGCTAAAGGAAAATCTAATTTATCCAAAACACTTAGAGTAGTTTTATTATTCGGTATCCTAAAACCAACATATTCAGACTTGGATGTTGTTATGTCTGGAATTAATTTATTTTTTCTAAAAAGTATAGTTAGAGGTCCTGGCCAAAATTTTCTTGCTAAAATTTCAGCATTTTTAGGGAAGAATTCTACGTATTTTCTTATTTTTTCAACTGAGTTAGTATGGCAAATTATTGGATCATTTTTTGGCCTACTTTTTAATTTAAATATTTTTTTAACTGAACTTTCATTTAATGCATTACATCCAAGGCCATACACAGTCTCAGTAGGTATTCCAACAATACCACCATCTTTTAATTTATTTACTGCATAATCAATGTCTTTTCCTATTTCTATCATCTTCTAAAGAGGAGTGAGGAGTCTCCATAACTTAAAAATCTATATTTATTCTGTTTTGCGAACTTATAAACTTTTTTCCAATCATCACCGATGAAAGCTGCAATTAAAATTATAAGAGTCGATTTTGGATAATGAAAATTTGTTATAAGTTGATCACACACCTTAAATGAGTAACCAGGATAAATAAATATTTTAGATCTGAACTTTAATTCGTTAATCTTTTTAATTTCAAGATAGTTAATTATCTGTTCGCAGGATTCTTTCAAACTCATTCCTATTCTTTTATTAATAACATTTTGAGTTATTTGAAATTCCTTTTTTTGCTTGTCAATAATTGATCCAAGATAATATATTGACTCAAGTACTCTCAAGCTAGTTGTTCCAACAGCTGTGATATTATTTGCTTCATAAATTTTCAAAATATTTTGTTTAGTAATAACAATTTCTTCAGAGTGCATTTCATGCTTATAAATGTTTTCATTTGTTATTGGTTTAAATGTTCCAAGACCGACATGTAATGTAAAAAAGTCGATAGTGTTTTTCTTTTCAATTTCATTTATAATATTATGATTGAAGTGAAGTCCTGCTGTTGGAGCTGCGATTGAACCTTTTTTTTGAGAGTAAACTGTTTGATAATTATCATAATCAGAATCCTCGGCATCTCTTTTCAAATAGGGTGGTAGAGGAATAATTCCAATTTTAGAAAGTATTTTATCAAATATTAGATCTTTATTCCACTCAAGTTTTACTTTATTTTCATTTTTTGAAGCTGATATTATTAGATCATCAATTTTTTTTTCTAATACTTCATCTTTTTTCCATTTTTTATTATTTCCAATTATAGCATCAACTAGTAACGGAGACTTTTTATTTAGTAATCTTGGAATATTTTTATCAGTGACTAATATTTGAATTTTTGCATTATTTTTATTTGAAAAAAATAATCTGCCGTTTAAAACTTTTGAATCATTAAAAAATAAAGTAGAATTTTTTGGAAGGTGATTAGATATATTTTTAAAGTTAGAATCAACAATTTTGTTGTCTCTATATACTAGAAGTTTTGAATTTTCTCTTTTCTCTAGAGGATACTTTGATATAAATTTTTTATCCAATTCATAATCGTATCTATCCAAATTATGAATATTTCTATTCATTTGTCTGAAAGTTGTTAAGGTCTTAGTTTTCTAACCTCCTTACCTGTTTTCCAAATTTCTGATTCTCTAAGTTCATCTAGTTCTTTTTCTAAAGACTCTCTGTAATCACTTTTTTGATTAGCTTCAATAGTTATTCTAGTCTCTTCTCCTTTTTCAACAGAATCATATAATTCTTCAAATACTGGATAGACAGCATCTCTGAACTTTTTCCACCAGTCAAGAGCTCCTCTTTGAGCTGTGGTAGAGCAATTAGCGTACATCCAATCCATACCATTCTCAGCAATGAGGGGATAAAGGGATTGAGTGGCTTCCTCAACGGTTTCATTAAATGCTTCAGATGGAGAATGACCTTTTTTTCTCAGGATGTCATATTGAGCAGCGAATAGACCTTGTATTGCTCCCATCAAGGTCCCTCTCTCACCAGTTAAATCACTATATACTTCTTTTTTAAAAGTTGTTTCAAATAAATAACCGGATCCTACTCCAATTCCAAGAGCTATTACATTATCTCTAGCATTTCCAGTATGATCCTGATAAATAGCAAAACTAGAGTTTAATCCATTACCTTCAACAAATAATCTTCTAAGACTAGTTCCTGATCCCTTAGGAGCTACTAAAATTACATCTATATCATTAGGAGGTATAATATTTGTTTGTTCTTTATATGTTATTCCAAATCCATGAGAAAAATATAAAGTTTTTCCTTTGGTGAGATATTTTTTTATGGTTGGCCACATTTGAATTTGACCAGCGTCACTTAGTAAGTACTGGATAATTGAGCCTCTTTTACATGCTTCTTCAATCTCAAACAAATTCTCTCCTTCTATCCATCCGTCATCAATAGCTTTTTCCCATGATCTTGAGTTTTTTCTTTGTCCAATAATGACATTGAACCCGTTGTCTTTTAAATTAAGTGATTGACCAGGTCCTTGGACACCATATCCAATTACTGAAATAGTTTTGTCTTTCAATATTTCCCTGGCTTTTTCCAATGGAAATTCTTCTCTAGTAACCACCTCTTCTATTGTTCCTGCAAAGTTAATTTTAGCCATATTTTATATATTTAATTTATTAGATTTTGTTTTTTCTAATTCTTTTAGAAAATTAATTGTTTTTCTTTTTTTCTTTGATAATGCTACTCTTCCTGATCTTGCAAATTCTAAAATGCCACCAAATTTATCAAGGTCATTATATAAATTTTGAGTTTCTTTTTTACTTCCAGTCTTTTGTATAATAGTATGTTCTTCTTCGATTTCCAAAATTTTAGCTCCGTGTTTTCTTATTATCTTCTCGACAATATCTCCCTTCATAAATATTTTAGTTGATAGTTTATATAAAGCTATCTCTTGAAAATAAATTTCATTTTCTTCATAAAGAAAAGCTCCTAAAACATCAATCAATTTATTTATATGATTTAAAATTTTAATTATTTTTTCTTTTGTAGAATTTACAACAATCGTAAATCTACTTACACCATTAACTTCAGTAGTTGAAACATTCAAACTTTTAATATTCATTTTTCTTCTATTGAATATAATAGTGATATGATTTAATAGACCTGCCTTGTCTTCAGTAAGTACGGATAATGTATACTCTTTTATCTTTTTCTCAGATCCTTTGACTTGATATATACCTTTGCCTTTCATTCTAGTCTAATATTTGATACCGATTCACCAGATGGAACCATAGGGAAAACATTTTCCTCTTTTTCAACAATAACATTAAGTAAGTAGGGTCCTTTAAAGTTAATAAACTCTTCTATTGCATCATCTAAATCTTTTTTGTTTTCAACTATGTTATTTTTTATTCTGTAGCCATCAGATATAACATTAAAATCTGGATTTTCCATCTCGGTGAATGAATATCTGTTATCAAAAAATAATTCTTGCCATTGTCTCACCATGCCTAAAAAATTATTATTTAAAATCAGGATTTTAACACCTATTTTATATTGAGAAATTGTTGCAAGTTCTTGAATTGTCATTTGTATTCCTCCATCACCAATTATTGCTATAACTTCCCTATTTTTCTTACCAATTTTTGAGCCAAGAGCTGCTGGTAAGGCAAATCCCATTGTTCCTAATCCGCCAGAGGTTATATTACTGTTTGGTTTATTGAACTTGTAATATCTTGAGGTTACCATCTGATGTTGTCCAACATCTGTAACAACTATTGCATTTCCTTTTGTTAGATTAGAAATTTTATTAACAACTTCTGCCATTAGAATTTTATCTTCTTTGTTATTTATTTCTTTGTCTATAATCTTATCATATTCTAATTTGTCACACTCCTTGAACTCATTTATCCATCCCTCGTGTGATCTTTTTTTAATTTTTGGTATGAGATTTATTAATGCTTCTTTTGCATCTGCATTTATTGCTACTTCAGTTTTAATAATTTTATCAATTTCTGATGGATCTATTTCTATATGAATAACCTTTGCATTAATGGCATATTTTGATGTATCTCCAGTTACTCTGTCATCAAATCTCATTCCAATAGCAATAATTAGGTCACATTCGTTGGTTTTTACATTAGGACCATAATTCCCATGCATTCCAAGGTAACCGACATAATTTTTATGATTACAGCTTACTGCTGATAAGCCTAACAAGGTAGAAGCCATCGGAATACCACTTTTTTCAGAAAACTCTATTAATTCTTTCTCTGCGTTAGATAGTAAGACACCTTGGCCAACAAGAATCATAGGTCTTTTTGATTTATCTATAAGCTCTGCTGCATCTGAAACCTTATTTTCATCTAATATGGGATAGGGATGATAACTTCTTATTTTTTCACATCTTTTGTATTTAAAATTTAGATCAGAAAATTGTGCATCTTTAGTAATATCAATTAGTACTGGACCAGGTCTTCCAGATTTGGCTATATAAAATGCTTTCGAAATTATTTCAGGTATTTCTTGAGATGATGTAATTTGATAATTCCATTTCGTTACAGGCATTGATATCCCAATTACGTCTGATTCTTGAAATGCATCTGTACCCAAAAGGTGAGAAGGAACCTGTCCTGTAATGCAGACAAGAGGTGTAGAATCAATCTGAGCATCTGCAATTCCAGTAATAAGATTTGTTGCTCCTGGTCCTGAAGTGGCAAAACAAACACCAACTTTGCCAGAAACTCTAGAATAACCTTGTGCTGCGTGAATTGCACCTTGCTCATGTCTAGTTAGAATATGGTTTACTTTGTCCATATAGCTGTAAAGTGCATCATATATAGGCATAATTGCACCCCCAGGATAACCAAAAATCGTATCAACACCCTCCTCTAATAATGATTTAATTAATGCCTCTGAACCAGTTACTTTCATGAATCCTAATCAGTTATACATCCCTCTGAAGCAGAGGAAACAGAATTTATATATTTTTTGACTACTCCGCTATTAAATTTGCTTTTTTGTAATTTTATTTTTTTTCTTCTTTTTTCAAACTCTTTTTCACCAATTTTTAAATCGATTTTATTATTAATTGCATCAATTTCAATTATATCTCCATCTTTAATTAAATTAATTGGTCCGCCAACAAATGATTCAGGGGAAATATGTCCCACAACAAATCCATGTGAACCACCAGAAAATCTTCCATCAGTTATTAGAGCAACATCTTTACCTAATCCTGCACCTATTACTGCGCCAGTTGGTTTAAGCATTTCTGGCATACCTGGTCCTCCTTTAGGTCCTGAATTTTTAATAACAATTACATCCCCTTTTTTAACCTTATTTTGAATTCCTTCGATAGCATCAAATTCGTTATTAAAAACTTTTGCTTTTCCTGTAAATGTTTCACCCTCCTTTCCTGTTATTTTTGCAACAGCTCCTTCAGGCGCAATATTTCCTTTTAAGATTTGAATGTGACCAGTTTTCTTAATTGGATTTGAAAAAGAGACTATCACTTTATTATCAATTTTTCCTTTAACTGATTTAAGGTTTTCCTCAATTGTTTTTCCAGTAACTGTCATGCAATCACCATGTAAATAGCCTTCTCCCAACATATATTTCATTAAAACAGGTACTCCTCCTAATTTATATACATCTTCCATCAAGTAATCTCCACTAGGTTTTAAATTTGCAATAAAAGGCGTTTTATCACTAAATTTTTGAAAATCATCAAGAGTTAAATTTACATTTACTGATTTAGCCATAGCAATTAAATGAAGAACTGCGTTTGTTGAGCCTCCCAAAGCCATAGTGATAGATAAAGCATTTTCAAATGATTTTTTTGTCATTATATCGGCTGGCTTTATATTTTCTTTTAAAAGAATTTTCATTGACTTACCAATTTTTTTGGTCTCATCAATTTTATCAAAACTTTCAGCAGGATTTGATGAACTGTAGGGTAGGCTCATACCTAGAGCCTCTATTGCGGAAGACATAGTATTTGCAGTATACATTCCTCCGCATGCTCCAGGACCTGGAATACTATTTTTAATTATTCCTTTATAGTCTTTTTCGTTAATTTTTCCAGTAATCTTTTCTCCATACGCTTCAAATGCTGATACAATATTTAAACTTTTACCTTTATAATTTCCAGATTTGATCGTTCCACCGTAAACAAGGATTGATGGTCTATTTAATCTCCCAATAGCCATCATAGCTCCAGGCATATTTTTGTCACAACCAACAACAGCAACAATTCCGTCATAAAATTGAGCATTAACGATTGTTTCTATAGAATCAGCAATTATTTCTCTGGATATCAGTGAGTATGTCATTCCTGTAGTTCCGTTTGTAATACCATCACTAACCCCTATGGTATTAAATACCATACCAAGCATGTCCTCTTTATTAATACTATCTTTTATATTTTGTGCAAAATCATTCAGATGTATGTTACAAGGGTTTCCCTCAAAACCAGTACTTGCAATTCCAATCTGAGGTTTTTTGAAATCCTCATCTTTTAATCCAATACCATAAAGCATTGCTTGAGCAGCTGGTAAAGAGTCATCTTGTGTAATTGTTTTACTATGTTTATTTAACCTCATAACAAAAAAATCCATTCTATTGAAGAATGGAAAAAATTTATGTTGAATTATATAATTATATTAGTCTTAGTAAAAATACGTATTAATAATATGATTTGAAAATATGATTGATAACGATGCTGTAATTTTTGGGATATTAATATTGATTTTAGGTTTTGTTTTTTACACTTCAAATTTAAATAATACAATTTGGAAAAGATTTTATACTTTTTTTCCTGTCTTACTAGTATGCTATTTTTTACCATCATTACTTAATTACTTGGGGTTAATTGATTCATCGAATTCACAACTTTATTTTGTGGCATCCAGATATCTACTTCCTTGTTCACTTGTTCTACTAACTCTTAGTATCGACCTCAAAGAAATTTCAAAGCTTGGATCTAAAGCATTAATTATGTTTTTTTCTGGCACCATTGGAATATTATTAGGGGGGCCTATCTCAATTTTATTTGTAAAATATTTTTTTCCTACAATAGTTGATATTGATTTGACTGATCTTGCAGATGGGATGACAACCATTGCTGGTAGTTGGATTGGTGGAGGTGCTAATCAGGCAGCAATGATGGAGGTATTTCAAGTGGATTCAAAAATTTTCTCTAAAATGGTGGCAGTTGATATAATTTGTGCAAATATTTGGTTGGCTATTCTTCTTATTGGAGTTAATAGAAATAAATATATTGATGATAATATTCTCAATGCGGATAGTTCTTCTATTGTTGAGATTAAGGATAGGATAGAAGCATATAATCTTAGTATTTCAAAAATCCCTGACCTTAAAGATGTAATATATATTTGCTCCATTGGGTTTGGTGTTACTGGATTTGCTCACTTTTTTGGTAATATCTTTTCATCATATATTGCTGATAACTATCCAAGTCTAAGTTCCTTAAGTTTGACATCAAGTTTTTTTTGGTTAGTAATTATTTCTACATCAATTGGAGTAATATTGTCTTTTACTAGGGTTAGAGAATTAGAGGGATCTGGTGCGTCTAGAGTAGGAAGTCTTTTTATATATATTTTAGTTCTCACAATAGGATTGAAGATGGATATCAACTCAATATTTAATGATCCAGGTTTGTTTTTAATAGGATTTATTTGGCTTGGATTTCATGTGATAATTCTACTGATTACAGCAAAACTTATCAGAGCACCATTTTTCTTCGTAGCAGTGGGTAGTCAGGCAAATGTAGGTGGAGCGGCATCAGCTCCAGTAGTAGCCTCTGCCTTTCATCCTTCATTAGCTGCAGTAGGTGTTCTTTTAGCTGTATTTGGTTATGCTGTCGGTACTTACGCAGCTTGGTTATGTGGTATAATTATGAAGGGACTAATTTGAAGTTTTTGGTTTAAGTTTTCCCCTGAGAAATAGGTTATATTCATCACATGTAAGAAACCCCTTATTATCACTAAAGGGACATGTTTTATAAATTTTTGAGACGTCAGTTTCAATAATCATGACAGAAGTCCCTTTACAAATTGGGCATACTTTTCTATTATTTTGACAATCTATATAATTATATGAATACAACTCCACATAAACATTTTCTATATTTTTAGAATTTTCAATAAGATTTTTTGAATTTGATAATTCTAAAAATTTAATTGATTCATCTGAAAATATTCCAGACTCTCCTTTCAGTTCTAAATATTTATTTAACCAGTTTATTGACTGTTCATATTTTTCAAGAAAAAATGAATTTTTTCCAAATAGAAATGTGAGCTCTGATGAAACTCTATTATTATTTAAAATTTTTTCTTTTAAGATGGAATCTGCTAAGAAGTATTTTTGCTCTAAAATTAAATCTTCAATTACCTTCACCTCACTTTTTTGAGAAAAACTAATATTAGGAATAAGAATTAATATAAAAATTAATATGATAGGTTTCATTGAGAATGTAATACTACTCCCTTTTTCTTAAATACCTGCATTTTGAATTTTTTTCTTATAAAAGAAGATAAATTATATTGATGTAAACTTAAATTGTCATTTTGTAATATTGTTAAGGACAAAAGAGTTTTGAGAAAAACATTTTTTTCAATCATTATCAAAACCTCCTTTTTAAAAAAATCAATCCATCTTTTCTTATAAAATTCATTGTGAGATGAACCGTCCCATAAAAAACTTAATTGAACTTCACCGTAATTATATCTATATATGGCAGAAATTTTTTTATAGAAAAAATTTAGCCTTGATATTACTCTACTGTTATAATTATTTAACTTTTTAATTGAATCATCAACTAGACCTAGTGGATTAGATTTAACCTCGTATTTATGAATAGATATTTCAATAAGATATATGAGTAGTTCTTTTTTTGTATCATTTTGAACTGATTTTAAAATATAATTCTTATCGTTTTTAAATAGCTTAGTTGACATATTCAAATTTACATATATTTTAATTAAATTAGCACCATTAAAGTTTATTGAAATCAATAAATTTTAGATAATATAGGCTTAAGGATTTAGTAATATATTTTAACTAGATTCGTGCTTAATTAGTTAAACTTTACTTTATATATGAAAAACTATAAAATTTTATTACAATTTTTTGTAGTCTTCTTTTTTTCATTCACTTCTTTTTCGCAATCATTAGTATCAGGTGTCGTAGTTGATGGCACAACGAATGAGCCATTAATTGGTGCGAATGTGTCAATAAAAGGGACTACTGATGGTACATTTACCGGTTTAGACGGTTCTTTTTCATTTTCAACTAATGCCTCAACATCTGATGTTGTTCTTATATCATACATAGGATATGAAGACGTTGAGATTGCAAATAGTGGTGATCTTGGAAATATTCAAATGACGTCAACTAACCTTACACTCGATGAGATTAGGGTTACTGCTGATGTTAGTATTGACAGAAAGACTCCTTCAACTTATACCAATGTTTCAAAACAGTATGTAGAGGAATATGCTGGTACACAGGAAGTTGGTGAGCTCCTCAAAATGACACCAGGTGTTTACACATCTAAAGAAGGTGGTGGAGTAGGAGACTCAAGAGTTTACATTAGAGGTTTTGCTCAGGAAAACATCACAGTTATGATAAACGGTGTTCCTGTTAACGATATGGAAAATGGAAGAGTATTCTGGTCTAACTGGAATGGTCTTGGAGATGTTACTTCACAGATGCAAGTTGTTAGAGGTCTTGGTGTCTCTAAATTAGCAATTGGTTCAATTGGTGGAACAATAAATATTGTTACAAATTCGATTGAGTCTAAAAAAGGTGGTACTTTCATGCAACAGGTTTCTGACTACGGTCAGTTCAAGGAAACTTTTTCTTATAATACAGGAAGAACTAAAAGAGACTGGGCTGTATCATTCTTATATTCTAGGACGGATGGAAAGGGATATGTAGACGGTTCTTATGTACACGCTAATACTTATTTTCTATCAATTGCAAAAGAATTTAATAAAGATAATTCTTTAGTTCTTACTGCAGTTGGTGCTCCACAAAAGCATGGGCAGAGAGATCAGTACTTAACTCAGTCTGAGGTTGATCAGTATGGACACAAGTATAATAGAGATTGGGGATATCTTGATGGAGAAGAGCTTAATGGAAGAAATAATTATTATCACAAACCTCATATTGTATTAAACCATTATTACAATATTGATGATAACACATCACTTAATACCTCGGTATATGCTTCTTATGGAAAAGGTGGTGGTTCAGGTCCTTTAGGATCATATGGCCGTTATTATGGTAATCAAGACAGAACAGATGATGGTTTAATTAATTGGGGTGCAGTTGTTTCTGATAATGTTGCAAACCAAGGTGGTTCAGCAAGATACGGTCTTGCAACAACACAGGGTTCATCACTTATTCTTAGAAATTCAGTGAATAACCACAAGTGGTATGGTATTTTATCTAATCTAGAACATGAGTTTAGTGATAATTTATCTCTTACTGTCGGTGTTGATGCAAGAACTTATAGAGGAGAACATTTTAGGGAAGTTAGAGATTTATTAGGTGGATCACACTGGACGGAACTATATAAATATACTGTAGATTATAGCAGAAACTCAGCATTATCCTCTTTTGGAGATGGAGGGATCAGAGATCACATGAAATATCCTCATGAGAATAGAACTTCATTATTTTTTGTTAAAACTCCTGAAAATCAAAGAATCGCTTACGATAATGATGGTATCCATAGATACGCTGGTTTACATGGTCAGCTAGAGTATAGCGATGATAAGGTTTCAGCCTTCCTAGCAGGTTCAGTTTCTAGAACTCAGTACGTAAGAGTTGATAGAATGAATTATATAGGAACTGAAAATGGAGGTACTGCTCAAGAATCTAGAAAAGTTAATATAACTGGTCACAACCTAAAGGCTGGTTTTAATTTTAATTTCAATGATGCAAGTAACTTTTATCTAAATGGAGGAACTTTTTCAAGAGCACCATTTTTTAACTTTGTGTTCACTAACTACCAAAACGTAGTTGTTGATCCTCTTGAGAATGAGAAGGCAAGATCGATAGAAGCTGGTTATGGTTACAGATCTAGATATTTTTCAATGAAAATAAATGGTTACATGACAAAATGGATTGATAAAGGTTTGCTATCACCTAGAGTTACTATAAATGGTGTAGCAACACGATCAGCAATAAGAGGACAAGATGCACTTCATAAAGGAATTGAGTTAGAGTTTAATACTAAACCTAATCCAAACTTTGACTTAGGTGGTATAGTATCTCTTGGTGATTGGAAATGGGCTAATGATGTAGTTGGTGAGTTGAGAAGTGACGGAGATCAAACTATAACAACCGTAAATATTTATTCAGGTGGTTTATATGTTGGTAATCATCCACAAAATCAACTTGGAATTACTGCAAGATATCAAATTAGTAAAGTTATTGATATTGGTGGTCAGTACCTATATAATTCTAAGCTCTACTCAGATTACGATGTTTCAGATAGAGATGATCCAGGTGCCTCAAACTTCCAACCATACCAAATGGATAATTATGGTGTCATGGATTTAAGAGCAGGTGCAAGATTTAATATTGGTAATGTTGGAGCATATTTCCAGGTACAGTGTTATAATTTATTAGATAATATCTACTGGTCTAGAGGTATCGATGATAATGGTGTTGGCATTGCTGAAGGTTTTCCAGGTTGGGGAAGAACTACAAACTTTTCACTTAAGTTGAACTTCTAATACTAAACACCGTAAATTAAAAGGTCATCAATATTGATGACCTTTTTTTATTTAAAATTTAAATTTTATACTATACATTTGTTAAAAGTTATTTAGATGAAAACTTATATTAAAAATTTACTATTTCTTTTAATTCTAATTTCATGCAATAGCATGGACCAACCAGATCTACAGGTAGATGATCCACTTGACATTCAAGCAAATTTATTGAACGGAACATGGGTTCTTAAAGATGAAACATCTGCTGTAAGAGATGGATCTGTTGTTTCTGACTTTAAAAATATTACTCTTACCTTTTCTGGATCATCTAAATCTGGTGGTAATTACTCAACTACAAATTCAATTGATGCCGATGTATGGCCAAATTCTGGTGCTTGGGAGTTTCAAAATGGTGACAGAAGCAAATTAATGAGAAGCGATAATGTAGTTATGAGTATATCTGTGACTCAAACAACTTTAAGAACAAGTTTCACAGTTTCTGGAGGTTTAAAAGAAGGAAATTGGGTTTTTGATTTTGTGAAACAATAATCATAAAATGTTAAGAGGTTTTAATATCTTATTAGGGCCTGCATTATTCTTATTTTTTTATTTTTATATAGGTCCATTCGATGGGATGTCGAATGAGTCATTTGCTATATTTTGTTCTGTCATATGGATTGCTACATGGTGGATAAATGAAGCTGTGCCTATTCCTATTACATCTTTACTTCCATTAGTTTTATTTCCATTGACAGGTGGTTTAGATTTATCATCAACATCTAGTGCTTACGGAAATAAAATTATTTTCTTTTATATGGCGGGGTTTTTTCTTGCCATAGCAATGGAAAAGTGGAATCTTCATCAAAGGATTGCTCTTTTGATAATTTATTTTGTTGGAACAAACAAAAAAAGAATGGTCCTTGGATTTATGTTAGCTACTGCGATACTTTCAATGTTTTTATCTAATACATCTACAAGTATTATGATGCTTCCTATTGGTATTGCAATAGCATCTCAAGTTTCTTTAAGAAAAAACCTAAGTAATAGCAACTTTGGAAAAGTCTTAATGCTTGGTATTGCCTATTCTGCTTCAATTGGAGGTTTTGCTACATTATTTGGTACACCACCTAATTTAATTTTACAATCTAATGTTGAACAATTTTTTAATTATAAAATAGATTGGGATGAGTGGTTTGCAATGGCTTTCCCATTATCTATTTCATTATTACTCATTTGTTGGATTTATCTGACAAATTTCTCATATGATATATCCTCATCATCAAAGATTAATAATAATATTATTAAGGAAAAGCTAAAAAAATTAGGAGAAATAAAACATGAGGAGGTTATTGTTTTATCAATTTTTTTTCTTTTTATAATTTCATTAATATTTAAGAAGGGGATTGAAAAATATTTAATCTTTATTGACGATACCATAATAGCAATTTTTTATGCCATTCTACTATTTATTTTTAAGTCAAAAGATAAAAAACAAAAAATTATAACATGGGAGGATTCAGTTAAACTACCTTGGGGAATAATTTTACTTTTTGGTGGTGGACTTTCAGTTGCAGCAGCTATGCAAGAAAGTGGGCTTGCATTATGGTTTGGTGAAAAGGCTTATCTCTTAAATGACTTATCAGTTATATTTATTATACTTTTAATAGTTTTGGCAGTGAATTTTTTAACTGAAATAACTTCAAATCTGGCAACAGTCTCAATGATATTACCAATTTTAGCAACTGTTAGTATTTCATTAGGTATCAATCCATTAATTATAATGATTAGCGCTACTATTGCAGCATCCTGTGCTTTCATGCTACCCGTAGCTACACCACCAAATGCTGTTGTCTTTGGCTCAGGGTATTTAAAAATTAAAGATATGATTAGGACTGGTTTATTGATGAACTTTATTTCAATTATAATAGTTTCTATATATATCTGTTTCGTTTTGCCAGAGATTTGGGATTTGGAATCAATTGTTTTGATGGAGAGTTTAAATTAACTCTATTACCTCTGTTTCATCAAATACGATATCTTTTTCTCTATTAGTCGCAATTATAATTCCCCTATCTTTTGAATATTTTTTAATTGTTTTTGTATAAATAGTTATACCTTTCCTGTCGAGATTAGTGGTTGGTTCGTCAAGTAAAATGAAATCAGCTTTTGTATTAAAAGAAATTAATAGTTTTAGTTTTTGTTCAGATCCAGATGATAAATTTTTTATTTGAGTATTTTTAAAATTTTCAAGTCCAAACTCAGATAGGATCGTAAGTGGATTTTTTATATAATCTCGAAACTTATAATGAAATATTAAAAACTCTTTTACTGTTAACTCTTCAACCAGCTTTTGATAAGGTGCACTAAAAATAATTTTTTTAATAAATAGTTCTTTATCAATTTCAATATCGTCAAGGGAATAAATTATTTTTCCATCACTTGGAGTCATAAGGTTTGATATTAGTTGTAAGAGTGTTGACTTACCTGATCCATTATCTCCAACAATTGCATATTTTTTTCTTTTAAATGATTTACTGAAGTTTTTAATTACCTTTTTAGCCCCAAATTTTTTTGAAACATTTTCGAACTTTATATTCATATTATTAGTCTAATATTCCTTTTATAACTCCTCTTTCACTCGATTTTATAAACTTCAATATTATTTCTTTCTCTTTTGAATCTTCAATTTCATCAGAAATTTTATTTATAGCTTGTGAAATATTTTTACCCTCTAAATAAAGAATTCTAAACATATTTTGAATTTGATTGATTTGAATCTGATTAAAATTTCTTCTTTTAAGTCCTATTGAATTTACCCCTTTATAACTTAATGGTTCCTTTCCAGCTTTACAATATGGCGGTACATCTTTTCTAATTATTGATCCTCCTGAGATCATGGAATGACATCCTATTTTTGTAAATTGATGGACCAAGGATCCTCCTCCGATAATTGCATATTCCTGAACTATTGAATGACCAGCAATTTGAACAGCATTGACTATTATACAATTGTCTTCTATTATACAGTCGTGAGCAATATGACTATATGCCATTAATAAGCAATTTTTTCCAATCGTGGTTTTAAACCTATCTTTAGTTCCACGGCTTATTGTAACACATTCTCTAATTGTCGATTTATCTCCTATCTCAACAGTAGTATGCTCTCCATCAAATTTTAAATCTTGAGGAACTGAACTGATTACTGCTCCCGGAAATATTTTAACATTATTTCCAATCCTCGCTCCAGAATATATCGTCACGTTATTTCCTATCCAACAATTGTTTCCTATAATAACATTATCATCAATATAACTGAAAGCTTCGATTACTGTATTTTTACCAATTTTTGCTTTAGGATTAATGGAACTTTGGCTATTCATTATTTTTTTTTGTTATTGTAGCTGTCATATTACCTTCACCGACTAGATAGTTATCTACAAAAGCCTCTACTCTCATTTTAGCAATACCTCTTTTAATAGGAGCTAAAAGTTTACATCTCATAATTAGTGTATCTCCAGGTATAACCATTTTCCTGAATCTGAACTTTTCAATTCCAGCAAGGTAGGGTATATGATTTTCAGGATCATTTATAGAGTTCATCACTAATATACCTCCAACTTGAGCTAATGCTTCTACTTGTAATACTCCCGGCATAATTGGATTTTCAGGAAAGTGACCATTAAAAAATGGTTCATTTGTAGTTACGTTTTTAATTCCAACAACTTGACTTTCATCAAGATATGTTATTTTATCAACAAATAAGAAAGGATATCTATGGTGCAAAATTTTTTTTATTTCATTTATTCCATAAACAGGTTTTTGACTTGAGTCATATTTTGGTGCATTAAGGTTTCCATTTTTAATTGATTTTTTTAAGATTTTAGCAAACTCAACATTTGATTTATGCCCAGGTCTTGCAGCTATAACATGTCCTTTTATAGGTCTACCAACTAAAGCCAAATCTCCAACAATATCTAGAAGCTTATGCCTTGCGGGTTCATTTTTATACTGTAGTTTGGTGTTGTTTAATATGCCTTCTTCTTTAACTTCAACACTTTCTCTTCCCATCAATTTAGAAATTTCATCTAACTTTCTTTTACTAAGAACTTTATCAACTATTACAATAGCATTATTTAAGTCACCACCTTTAATTAAGTTTTTCGAATGAAGTTGTTCGATCTCGTGGAGAAAACAGAATGTTCTTGCTTTCGATATTTCTTTCTTAAATTTTGAAATTTTATTTAGTGTGTGATGCTGACTTCCAAGAACTTCAGAGTTGTAATCTACCATACATGTAATTCTGTAGTTACTATGAGGATATGCTGCAATTTCCACATTGTTTTCATCATCCTTATACAGAATTTTATCTGAGATTTCAATATAATTTCTTGCAGCATCTTGATCCATAAAATCACAACTTTCTAGACATTCAATAAATTCCTTTGAGCTACCGTCAAGTATAGGAACTTCCTCTGAATCTATTTGAATTAAGATATTATCAATTTGAAGTCCAACAACTGCTGCAAGGAGATGTTCAATAGTAGAAATATTTACATCATTTTTAGTTATAGTTGTACCCCTCTCAACAGTTGTTACATAGTCAACATCTGCCTCTATAATAGGTGCATCTTGCAAATCAATTCTCTGAAATTTAATTCCATGATTTATTACTGCCGGTAGAAATTTGACTTTAGCATTTTTGCCTGTATGAAGACCTATTCCTTTGATTCTACCTTCATTTTTTATAGTTCTTTGAAAGTTTCTCATTTTATTTACTGCTTAATAGACCTTCTAACTTTTTAATTCTCTCTTGGATTTCAGGTAACTTTTTAAATATAATATAAGATTTTAAAAATTCATTCTTTTCCATTGATGGATATCCAAATACAGTTTGATTTTGTTTTATACTTTTGATAACTCCTGCTTTAGCACCAAACTTAACATTATCACCTATTTTAAGGTGACCAACAATTCCAACTTGTCCACCAATTAAATTATTATTTCCTATTGTTGTTGAACCTGATATTCCAGCCTGGGCTGCAATAACTGTGTTTTTTCCAATTATTACATTATGAGCAATTTGAATCAAATTATCAAGTTTTGATCCTTTCCTAATAATTGTTGAGTCAAGAGTTGCTCTATCTATAACTGTATTTGATCCTACACTCACGTTATCTTCGATTATGACATTTCCAATCTGAGGTATCATTGTATATTCATTTTTTGAATTTGGAGCAAATCCAAAACCATCACTACCAATAACAGAATTTGCGTGAATATTACAATTATTTCCAATAATACAATTATCATATATTTTAACTCCTGGATATATAATAGAGTTCTCACCGACTTCTACATTATTACCTATGTAGGAATAAGGATAAATTTTGGAGTTATTTCCTATTTTAACATTTTCTCCTATATAAGAAAATGCGCCTAAGTAGATGTTATCACCAATTTTAGAGGATTTATGAATGAAATTAGGATTTTCAATTCCAATTTTTTCAATTCCAATTTTTTTATTTACCTCAGTAAGTAATAGTGCAAATGTTAAATATGAATTTTTTACTAGTAGAAATGTTTTTTTTGAACTTTTTGGAATGCTAAATGAACTATCTATAACTATAGCAGAAGCTTTGGTTTCATTTAAATATTTTGAATATTTATTATTACTGAGAAATGTTATATCACCTTCATTAGCATTTTCGATAGAAGAAACTCCATTAATGATAAGTTTTTCATCTCCAATAATTTTTCCATCAAATATTTTAGCAAGATTTTTGATTTTAAAATCAATACTATTCATCGCATTCTCTTTTATATTTGGTATAAATATTTAAAGATGCAAAGATATAAGATTTTATGGGTTGATGACGAGATTGACTTATTAAAGCCTTATGTTCTAACCCTAAAGGAAAAAAACTTTCAGATAAATACATTTAATAATCCATACTCAATTTTGGAATATATAGATGAAAATAATGATTTCGATTTAATTCTATTAGATGAAAATATGCCAGGTAAGAGTGGTCTTACTCTTATTAAAGATATAAAGGATAGAAAACCTTTTGTTCCAATTATAATGATTACAAAAAATGAGGAAGAGAATATAATGAACGAGGCAATAGGATCGATGATAAGTGATTATTTAATTAAACCTTTAAATCCAAATCAACTATTGATATCAATTAAAAAAGTTTTACAAAATATTGAGCTAGTGAGTGAAAAGATTAAAGTTGATTATTTAAATTTTTTTAATAATTTGGATAACAAAATTTCAAATTGTAAATCTCATCTTGACTGGATTAATCTATATAAGGAGTTTGTTTTTTGGGAAATTAACATTGAGGAGTCTTCTAAAAATAATTTTGACGAGTTTTTATCATCACAAAAGAAAGAACTCAATAGTAAGTTTTCAAATTTTGTTATTAACAATTATGAGGATTGGATAACTAGGAATGAATCATCTCCAGTTATGTCTCATAATATTTTATCAAAAAGGTTATTTAAACATTTAGGATCAAAACCAATTTTTTTAATAGTTGTTGACAACTTGAGGTATGACCAATGGAAAATTATTGAATCAGATATTTCTAAGATATTTAATATTAAAAATGACGATCCATACTTAGCAATACTTCCAACTACAACAGAATACTCAAGAAATTCACTTTTTTCTGGTTTAACTCCTCTAGAAATGAGTAAAAAATATCCAGAATTGTGGGATAATAAAAGTGATGGATTTAATAATAAGGAATTTGATTTTATCAATAAAAATCTAGAAAGGCATAGTCTAAATATTAAACATTCATATAATAAAATTATATCTCATTCTGATGGAACTAAATTTTCTAAAAAAAAATCAGATTTACTGAAATACGATTTGAACAGTATAGTTTTTAATTTTATCGATATGATGTCTCACTCAAGTTCTGAGAATATGTTATTTAAAAATTTAGCTTATGATGAAAAATCATTTAGATCTTTTACAAGTTCTTGGTTTAAAAATTCACCATTAAATGAATTGATTACATTTTTATCTGAGCAAGACGTCAAAGTTTTTTTAACTACTGATCATGGAACAGTAAAAGTTCAAAATCCTATTAAAATAATAGGAAATAAGGAAACCAATACAAACCTAAGATTTAAGGTTGGTAAGAATATTAATACAGATAATAATGACTTGTATATAGTTGAAAATGGTGAAAGAATAGGATTGCCACAAAAAAATATTTTTACTAAATATTTATTTTCTGTTGAAAATCAATACCTTCTTTATCCTAAGGATTTTAATTACTATTCTAAAAATTTTCTTAATTCATTTCAGCATGGAGGGATTTCTTTGGATGAAATGATAATTCCTTTTATTGAACTTGATCCTAAAATTTAAAATGAAATTCAAAAATATTTCTGAATCGGATTATATTAAACTCTTTGATTTAATTCAAAAAAAAGACAAGTCATTAAAAATATTTTTATTTACTGGTCAAGTTGGTTCAGGAAAGACAACTATGATAAAAAGTTTCTCTAAAAAATTATCAGTTATTAATAATACATCAAGTCCAACTTTTAACATTATTAATGAATATAAAGACGATAATAAAAAGAGTATATATCATCTCGATTTGTATAGATTAAAATCTATAAATGATTTAGTTGAGATTGGCTTTGAGGAGTATATTAATTCAGGAAATTACTGTTTTATTGAATGGCCTGAGATAGCAGATTCTTTCTTTGTAGATAAATATATCAATATAAATATTTCAATTAATAGTAAAAATTCCAGAGATATAGATATTACCTTTCATTAATATTTCTAAGTTTTATTTCTGAAATTTTTTTCTTTGTATGAAGAGGGAAGTCATTATTTATCATCCAATGATAGTACTGAGGATTTTCTTTAAAAACAGCTTCAACAAGCTGATTTTTATATTTTCCAAAGTTAAAAATTTCTTTACCCTCAGAATTCTTTATTATTCTTCCAGAAATATCAACAATATTATTATTTATAATTGATCCAATAGAGTCAATATTACTCGTAATTTTTCCTAATTTATTTCCCTTATTATCAATAACTTCTTGATTCTTATAGAAATCAATTTGCTTTTTTATAATCTCAACTGTTGCTTTTGTATCTGCATAAGAATCGTGTGCATTTTCAAGAATCTTATTACAATAAAATTTATATGCAGAACTCAAATTTCTTTTTTCCATAAGATGGTATAATCTTAGGGCATCAATTATTTTAATGTTTTCTAATTTTAGTTCAATATTACATCTCATAAATTCTTCAATGAGTATTGGTAGGTCAAATTTTAATATGTTAAAACCTCCAAGATCACATCCTTTAATAAAATCAAATATGTCTTTTGAGTAAAACTGGAAAGATTTACAATTTTCTACATCTTCATCACTTATACCGTGTATTTCAGTGCTTTCTTTAGATATTTTAATAGCTGGTTTAATTTTATATTGTTTCAATTTTTCTGATGAATCTAAGTCTATTTTTATTAGACTAATATCAATTATCTGATCATTAATTATATCCAGTCCAGTTGTCTCAATGTCAAAAATAACTATTGGTTTATTAATTATCATTTAACTATTTTTTGAATATTTAATCCATCGAAGTTTCCAGATGACATAAACAGCTTGTTATGATTAATATATATTTTTTTACTTATTAATGTTTCAAGTTTTTTTGGATCATTAACATATTTAATTTTTTTACAGTTAAAAGAAGATCTCATTTCATTTATAGATGGTTTTTTTATTTTTTTATTTTTTAGTATTGACTCAGACAAATAGATTATTGAATCATCCGAGTATGAAAGGGTATCTTTATATGTTTTTAAAAATTTTTTATTAAAACTACTGGAACTGTGAAGCTCATAAACCACTAATAATTTTTTTTTGTGGAATTTTTTAACTGCCTCAATTGTCGATGATAGCTTGGAGGGTGAATGTGCAAAATCTCTAAAAACTTTATTTTTTTTATTGAGGATTAAGCTGAGTCTATTTTCTGGGAGTTGATAAGATTTTATAGCCTTGTAAAAATTTTTACTTTTAATTCCAAGTTGTTCACATACCAATTTACTGCCAGCAAGATTTTGTAGATTATGTTTACCAAAAATATTGATTTTGACTAACTCATTGGAGTCATTATATATATAGCAGATATTATTTTTTATTACTAATTTTTCACGATTAAAAGATTTTAAAGTCACATCTTCATTTTTAAAATCATTGATTACTTTTTCAACATTATTGTCTCCATCATAATATATTATTTCTCCACCTTTTGGTGTTTTATTGATCAGGGATTCAAACTGTTTTATGTATACTTTTTTATTTGGAAATACATTGCAATGGTCCCATTCTATTCCATTTAATAATACTATGTGGTGATCATACTTTAAAAATTTAGGATTCTTATCAAGAGGACTAGTTAAATATTCATCACCTTCTATTATAATGAGTGGATTTTCAGAAATTTTAATATTAGAAGTAAAACCGTTGGCTCTTCCACCAATAACATAGTCAAATTTTATTTTATTTTTCTTTAAAACATGCATTATAATAGACGTTACAGTTGTTTTTCCATGGCTTCCAGCTATTACAATTCTATGTTTATTATCCGAGGATTTTCTTATAAATTCAGGGTATGAGTAAATAGGTATTCTATTTTTTTTTGCAGTTTGAAGCTCAATGTTATCACTCTTAGTATGCATACCAGTTATTACAAAATCAAGATTTTTTGTAATGTTTTCTTTATGATATCCTAGTTTCTTAGGATATAAATTATTTTTTTTTAGGTTAGATTTTGAGGGTTCATATATTTTATCATCACTACCGGTAACTACATTTCCATTTTTTTTTAAATTAATAGCTAGGTCATGCATTACACTACCTCCAATTGATATAATATGAATATTACTATTTGAGTGCATCGATCAAAAATATAAATAAATCATGCTGTAACAAACATAAAATAAATTAGTTTGTATTTGTTGATAACATATGGAAAATTATAGAAATTATAAATCAACATAACACTAAAATTTATTTAGGTTTGTCAAAACATAAAATTGAAAGAGAGTAAAGGATTTATTAAAAATATAAGAGGTTCTAATATAGATATAAATACTAATCTAGATTTAGGAAAATTACCACCACAAGCATTAGATCTTGAGGAGTCTGTTCTAGGTGCTTTAATGCTTGAGAAAGATGCATTGACAAATGTTATTGATATCCTCAAGCCTGAAAACTTTTATAAGGATGCAAACAAAGAGATTTATCAATCAATAATTGATTTATTTAATGACTCAGAACCGATAGACTTATTAACAGTCACTTCTCAACTCAAAAAAAATGGTAAACTTGAATATGTTGGTGGATCCTTCTACGTTACACAGTTAACAACGAGAGTAAATTCTGCATCTAATATCGAATACCATGCAAGAATTATTTTAGAACAATCAATTAAGAGGCAATTAATTGAGGTGTCAGGTGAGGTTCAAAAAGAAGCTTACGAAGACACTACTGATGTATTTGATCTCTTGGATAATACTGAACAATCTTTATTTGACATATCTGAGTCTCACATAAGGAAAAATTATTCTCAAGTAAAAGGATTAATGAAGGAAGCTATAGACGAGCTCCAGGCAAAAAAAACAAGGAAGGATGGTATAACTGGAGTTCCATCTGGTTTTATTGATTTAGATAATATAACTTCTGGCTGGCAACCATCTGACTTAGTAATTATAGCTGGTAGACCTTCAATGGGTAAAACAGCTTTTGTTCTCTCAATGATGAGGAATGCATCGATTGATCACGAAATGCCTATTGCTTTATTTTCTCTTGAGATGTCTTCATTACAGATTGTTAACAGATTAATTTCTTCAGAAGCTGAACTAGATAGTGATAAAATTAAAAAAGGAAATTTAAAAGATTATGAGTGGCAGCAGTTATTACACAAGACAGATCAACTTAATAATGCTAAAATATTTATCGATGACACACCTGCTCTTAGCATATTAGAATTGAGAGCAAAGTCGAGAAGATTAAAATCTCAACACGATATACAGTGCATAATAGTTGATTACTTACAATTGATGTCTGGAGAATATGGAAAATCCTCTGGTAACAGAGAACAAGAAATTGCTTCAATTTCAAGATCATTAAAAGCCATTGCCAAAGAATTAAATGTTCCTGTATTAGCCTTGTCTCAATTAAGTAGAGCAGTTGAGACTAGGGGTGGAGATAAAAGACCAGTTCTATCAGATCTAAGGGAATCAGGTTCAATTGAACAAGATGCAGACATGGTTTTATTTATCTATAGAGCTGATAGATATGATATAACAGAAGATGAGGACGGCAATCTTACAGCTGGTGTTGCTGAGCTTCTTTTAAGAAAAAATAGAAATGGCCCTACAGGCAAAGTAAAATTAAAGTTTATAGAGAGATTTGCTAAGTTTGCTGATATGTCATCAAATGACGACATGACAACAAATAAGTTCCAGAGTAAGGCTAACGGTAATTTTAATTCTGAAAAAAATGATCCCTTTTAAAAATGGATATCCTAGTTTGTATTTCATGTGTGCCTGATACAACCTCTAAAATTGTTTTTAATGATAATAAACTAGCTAAAGATGATATCCAGTTTATAATTGGACCTTACGAGGATTACGCTTTATCTAGAGCTGTTGAACTAAAGGAAGAAAATGAATCTATAAATATTAGCGTATTAAATGTTGGATTAAAGGAGAATGATTCATTGCTAAGACGGTCTCTAGCAGTAGGAGCAGACTCAGCATTTAGAATTAATGTCAATCCTAATGACTCAAATCAAGTTTCAAGTTTGATAGCAGATTTTGTTAGTGAAAATAAATTTGATTTGATACTAATGGGTAAGGAGTCAACAGATTTTAATTCAGGAATTGTTCATCATCTTGTTGGCTCTAAAGTAAAATACAATTCTTTTTCCCCTGTATCATCTTTATCAATAGTTGATAACACTACTGTCGAGGTTAACTTAGAGAAGAAGAGTTCAATAGAAAAGATTCAAGTCAATACTCCCGTAATTTTAGGATGCCAGGAACCTATTGCAGATTGGAAGATACCTAATATGAGAGGTATTATGAAAGCTAGATCTAAAGAGATAAATATTATTGAAAAAGAGGAAAAAGAAATGAAAGTGAAATATGAAAAATTCACCTTACCCCCAAAAAGATCTGAAATAAAACACTTTACAAAGGATAATATTTCTGACTTATTAGAAGAATTAAAGATTTTCAAGTGAACTGTATTGTAATTGTAGAGAAAAATGATAATAAAATAGAAAACTCATCTCTTGAATGTATTTCTATTGCAAATAAAATTTCTGAAAATGTAATAGTAATAACTGATATTCATGATGAAAAAATTATTAAATCGATAAATGCCGATACCTTATTAGTTATTGATGATATAGAAAAAATTTCTTTATATGATGAAGAAATTAAAAAATATGAGGATAGTTTTTTTATTATGTCTGACTCTTTAATTAATAAAAAAATTGCATCACAACTTTCTGAGATTTTTAAATTACCAGTTGTATCAAATATCATCAATTTAAAGGTTTTAAATTCAGTTTTTTATTGTGAATCATCGTCATATAACAATAATGTTATATCTGGTATAAATATTCAATCGGGTAGTTGTATTTTTTTAATAAAGAATAATTCATTTGAAATTGACACTTCAAACCATAAGGAATCAGAATTAATTTATTTAAAGTCAAAAACAAAACATTTATTTCAAATGAAAATATTAGATAAAAAGGATGTAAATAATAAGATTTCTTTGTCCGACGCTAAAATTGTTGTTTCGGCTGGAAGAGGTTTGAAATCATCTGAAAATTGGGAAATGATCGAAAAGCTTGCTGATCTTCTTGGAGCTGCTACAGCATGTAGTAAACCGGTATCAGATTTAGGCTGGAGACCTCACTCAGAACATGTTGGGCAGACGGGTATAAAAATATCACCTGAGATTTATTTTGCTATTGGAATTTCAGGAGCAATTCAACATCTAGCGGGAGTCAATTCCTCAAAAAAAATTATAGTTATTAATATTGATTCAGATGCACCCTTTTTTAATAACGCAGATTATGGTATTATTGGTGATGCATTTGAAATAATTCCAGAAATTATACAATGTTTAGAAAAAATTAAAAATGACAAAAGTTAAGTTAGAAATTTTAGGTCTTTCATCAAGTGTCGATACTCAAACAGGTTCCTTTGCACTTGTCTTAAAAGAGGAAAAGGGAGAGAGACGGCTCCCTATAATAATTGGAATGTTTGAAGCGCAATCAATAGCGATGGAGATTGAGAAAATAATTCCTAATAGACCTATGACTCATGACTTATTCAAATCCTTATCTAAGAAAATAAAATATTCAGTAAAGAAAATAATTATTACTGACATAAAGGATGGAGTTTTTTTTGCTAAAATTGAAATTGATTATGATGGCAAAAATTTAAGTATTGATTCAAGACCCTCTGATGCAATAGCTATAGGAATTAGATTTAATGCTGAAATATATGCCGATGAAAAAGTTATTAATGAAGCAGGTATCTTATTTGATGAAGTTAATGTTGATAAAGGAGTAACTAAAAAAAGTGATTCAGTTAAAACTCTTAAGGATATGACAGATAAAGAGTTAAAAGATCAATTAAATTCATCAATTACAGAAGAAAATTATGAATTTGCTGCAAGAATAAGAGACGAAATAAAGAAAAGAAATTAATGGAATTAGTAAGATTTATAATAGGCTTTATCTTTATAATCTCTATTGCGTTTCTATTTTCTTCAGACAGAAGAAATATTAATTGGAGGTTAGTTTTATCTGGAATTATATTACAGTTAGTATTTGCAATTTTAATAACCAATGTTCCTTTTGTAGAATCTATTTTCAGTAGTATAAGCAAATTTTTTGTTTTATTAATTGGTTTTTCAAAAGAAGGAACCTTATTTCTATTTCCAGATGCTTCATTTAATGGATTTGCATTTTCTGCTCTCCCGGTTGTAATTTTATTTTCATCTATTAGTGCTTTTCTTTATTATATGGGTGTTCTTCAAGTAATTGTTAGATCAATAGCTTGGGTAATGTCTAAGACCATGAAATTATCAGGAGCTGAGTCTTTGTCTGC
>Ga0208390_1000028_pt1 | contig 40918 bp, 43 predicted proteins | sample Knorr_S7_td_Surf_FD_185594 | JGI IMG/M metagenome (GOLD analysis project Ga0208390, IMG submission 185594) | Marine microbial communities from Southern Atlantic Ocean transect - Knorr_S7_td_SurfaceA_ad_6m_LV_A (SPAdes) (version 2) | ecosystem: Environmental > Aquatic > Marine > Oceanic | place...
AGGTCTGTCTATTCCAGGTGATGATAATTCTAAACTATAATCATCAGATATTAGGTTTTTTTCGTCTAAAAGACTAGAAACAATACGAGAGTATTTTGCACAATCGTTTATGTCAATTTTTCTTATTGGGTGGTCAATCATTACTTGAACTATTTTTTCTTTTTTTTCGTAAACCTTTACTCTTACTATTTCATAATCAGTACCAAAAAAAACTGGATTTAGATTCTTCAATAAATATTTTTCAATTCCAGAGACTGCTATTAAATTTATCATAATTCTATTTACATAAAAAAACGGGCATATAGCCCGTATGATTTTTGTTAACATTTAAAATGCAGAATTTCAAGAAATAAAACTCAAAAATCGCTCGTAATGCCTTTTCTTTCCCAATCCCCATATCTTGTAGGTTCTAATTCAGATGGACCACCAATTTCCTTTGGCATTTTTTTTGACATTTCATAATTAGATTTTCTTTCTTTAGCTTCTTTTAGAGCTTGATATGCAATTTTTTTTTTTGAATTATTTTTTTTATTTATGTTCATCTATAAATCAAACTTTTAATGATATATTGTATATGTAATGTAATTTAACTATAACACAATAAAATGAATGTAAATAAATTTATAATTTCAAAAAAAATCTCATCTAGATACTTGGTTCATAAAATATTGAACGGTGTTTTTATAGATAAAAAAACGAAAAAACAAACACTTGAAAATCTGACAAGAAAAAAAATTCTTTTTGAAGAACAAGATTTGGCACAAGCTGATAGATTAGCAAATCTTATATTTGGACACCTTGAGAGTATTGATAATATACTATTAAGTGTATTAAAAAAAAAACAAATAAAAGTGTTATTAATATACTTCGAATAGTAATTGCCGAACTTGCTGTAAAAGAAGCACCATTCTATGCTTCTGTAAGCTCTGCTGTAAATTTGGCAAAAATTAACATAAAGACTAAACATTTTGCTGGGTTAGTAAATTCAGTTTCCAAAAGTTTGGTAAGAATATTTCAAGAAAAGAACTTTATTTTAAAAAGTAATTTAGAAAAGAATTTTAAAAATTATTTAATTGAAAAATACTCTCAAGAAATAGCTATAAAAATTGAAAGAATATATACACTTCATAACTCCATTGATATTTCAATTATGAATCAGGAAGAGGTTGAATATTGGAAAGAAAAACTTGGAGCAAAATTACTACCAACTGGTTCTTTAAGAATAAAAAAAAATAAAAAGCTAAGCGACCTAAGTGGATTTAAAGAAGGTAAATGGTGGGTACAGGATATTTCTTCTTCAATACCTATAAAACTTATTGATAAAATTAAAAAAATGGAGGTCTTAGATTTATTTTCTGCACCTGGTGGTAAAGCTATGCAATTGATTGCTTTAGGTGCAAATGTGACATGTATAGATAGCTCCTCTATTCGCATTAAAAAACTTAAAGAAAACTTAACTAGAATGAGTATGAATGCTGATATTTTTCAAACTGATTTTTATGATTTTAAAAGCAAAAAAAAATTTGATTTAGTTTTAATAGATGTTCCTTGTTCGTCCACTGGTACAATTCGAAAAAACAAAGAGATACAATATTTAGATCCTTTCAAAAGATTAAAAAACTTACTAAAAATACAAGAAGATTCTTTAAATGTTGCTAAAAATTTTGTAAAAGATAAAGGGTATATTTTATATTGTAATTGCTCTTTATTTTTTTCTGAAGGTGAAGATAAAATTCGAAACTTTATTAAAGAAAACAGTAATTGGAAATTTGAAAAATTTGTTAAAGAAAATAAAGATATAGAGAAAGAATGGATAGATAAATCTGGTTTTTTAAGATTGAGGCCAGATCACTTGTATAATGAGGGTGGTATGGATGGTTTTTTTGCAGCTCTTTTAAAAAAAATAAATTAGTATGTCTTTTATTCAAATACACTATTAGCCTCAGATATATGGGGGGGATTTTATAAATTTGTTTTTAAAATTAACTCATTTTTTTATATTTCAATTTTGTAAAATAATTACCAGATATAAAAATATATCTGACATAAACCATTTTGATTTTAACACCTTTCCTTCAAGTATGATTGAATTAAAAAAACATGTCGAAAATGGTATATTTAGAAACTCAAATTTTAATAAAAACATTCAAGAATTAAAAATCAGAGGGAATGAAAATGTTATTCTTTCAATAAGTTCATTTTCTTGGTTATTTCTTTTTTCAGCTTTAAATACACATTCCACCAGAAAAAATACAGAATATCTTTTTAAGAAATCTAAAATATCAAATTTTGATTTTAATTATCCAGATTGGAAAACCGATATTTCTGGATATAGGCTTTTAGCATTAAGTTTAAACAATTCTTTTCTTAGATTGACAAATTTATTTAGTCATAAAAAGAAAATGGCAAAATTTATCTATATGCATGTTTTATATCTAAGCATTTGCAAAATGTTCCTTTCAAGAGGGTTGTTACGCTTAAGAATGAATATGGGTATCTTTTTTTCTTCATTTTTATTAAGAGAAAAATTTTTAAGAAGAAATAAGATCTTAAAGGATATTTTAAATGATTTAGATACAATATTTAGCAATATAGATAAAATTAGAAATTCTAGTGACCTTTTAGAAATACTTTTTTTTATGAATAGAATTATAAAATTCTCATCCACATCAGATCTTTCAAATGGACGACTAGATAAAAAAATTAAACTTTTTTTAAATATTATTTGTCCTCTAATTAGAGGTTTGAGTATTGGAAATAACCTATTGGTAAGATCACATTATAGTAGTGGTTGTTCTATCTATTGTGAATTAGAAAAAGAATTATCGGATGCAGAAACCTCAGATTTTTCAATAATGAAAAATCCAAATGGTTTTATAAGGATTAAATCAGGTCATTTAACTTTTTTATTTGATGAAAAAAAGGAGTTAGAATTTGAATATGCTAATGATTTTATGTGCTCTGGGTTTTCATTTGAACTTGCATCTAATAATAAAACTATAATGCAAAATAACAGTTCATTTTATTGCCATATTGGTAAAAGTGATCAGGTGCTTTTTCTAAGAAACCAAATGAATACTCTTGGTTTAAGTGCTGAGAACAATAATTCCAATATTTTTGATTTAAAGAGTAAAATAATAGAAGTTTCTCATCATAGAGATTTTAAAAATGACTATATCGAAGCAGAAAAAATAATTTCTTTTGACAAAAAATTAGTTTTTTATAAAAGAAATATAACAATTTCCTTTTCAGGAAGAGAAATAATTGGTAAAGAAATTATTTCTTTAAATCAGACATCTGAAAAAAGTCACTTTTTTTATTTACCTTTTCATATTCATCCTGAGATAGAACTATGGAAGTCTGATCAATTGGGTAATTTTTTGTTAAAAAGCAAAAATAATGAAATTTGGAGATTTGAGACAGATCAAAAAAATGCAGTGCTTGAAGATTATGATTTTTTAGATCCTCTCAGTTTAGAAATTAAAAATGCATATAGGATTGTTTTTTTTAATAATTTCCATCAGAAATTAACTACTTTCAATTGGAAGCTATACCTATAATATCGATTAAATAGGACTAAACAAAATTAAAATACTAGGCAGGAATTAAAAATGAAAAATGGTATGGTCAAAATTAAAAAGGCTTTAATTTCTGTTTCAAACAAATCTGGTCTTAAAAAATTTGTTTCCGATCTGAATTCTTTAGACATAAAAGTTATTGCAAGTGGTGGTACAGCCAAATTTATTGAAGACAATGGATTTAATGTTATCGACATTGAAAAAATAACAGGATTTCCACAGTTGCTTGGGGGAAGAGTTAAAACGCTTCACCCAAAAATACACTCTTCTATTTTAGCAGATAGAGGTAACCAAAATCATATTAAAGATTTAAAAAAAATGGAAATAGATACAATTGATCTTGTTGTATGTGATTTGTATCCTTTTTCAGATGCAATTGATAAAAAAAAGGATATTGATTATTGTGTAGAGAATATAGACATAGGAGGAATTACTTTATTACGTGCGGCAGGGAAAAATTTTAAATACGTTACTGTAATAACGAATATATCCCAATATCAAGAAGTGATTGATCATCTTAAACAGAATAAAGGTTATTCTACATATAAATTTCGTCTAAAAAAAGCAAACCAAGCATTCAAGTCTTCTAGTAATTACGATTTCCAAATTTTAAAATGGTTTAACCAATTTAACAAAAAAGAGTTAAGCGAATTTAATTTTCCCAATGAAAAATTGGAAGATATCCTTACTTATGGAGAAAACGCTCATCAAAAGGCTGCATTTTACCAGGATGAAAATAAAAAAAAGAATTGGGGCAATTTTAGAAAACTGCAAGGAAAGGCTTTATCTTTCAATAATCATTTAGATTTAGATGCAAGCTTAAATTTACTAAATAATTTCAGCAAATATAAAGATGATATAGTAGGAGTAATAAAACATACAAATCCATGTGGAGTTTCAAATGGAAAAAATCAATTAGAAGCTTTTAATAATGCAATAATTTGCGATCCAATATCCGCATTTGGGGGAATTGTTATATTTAATAAAAAGGTAAATGAGCAAGTTGCAAAAAAATTAGTTAATAATTTTTTTGAAATGGTGATTGCTCCTGAATTTCAAGTAAAGGCACTTAAAGTTTTTTCAAAAAAGAAAAATTTGCGACTCATCTCATTAGATAAAAAATGGAGAAATAATAGAATTGATAAATATGAATTTAAATCTGTTTTACAGGGTACATTAATTCAAGAAGTTGATACAAAAATTATCTCTGTTAGAGATCTTAAAGTTGTAACAAAAATTGCTCCGACTATGAAAGAAATTCAAGATTTAATTTTTGCTTGGAATGTTGTAAAATCAGTCAAATCTAATGGGATTGTTATTGTTAAAAATATGAAAACAATTGGTATCGGATCAGGTCAGCCTAGCAGGATTGATAGTTCTAAACTAGCTATTAAAAAGGCACTTAATTTAAAAAATGTAAAAAATCTCAATAATGCAGTTATGGCATCAGATGCTTTTTTTCCATTTTCTGATGGCATTGAAGAGGCAATTGAAAATGGAGTTAAAGCGATTATTCAGCCAGGAGGTTCAATTAGAGATGATGAAGTTATAGAATTGGCTAACAAAAAAAACATTAGCATGGTTTTTACAGGTATAAGATCTTTTAAACATTAAATATTACAGATCTTCATTCAGCTTTCTAGCCTCACTTTCCAGTAAAATTGGTATACCATTTTTAATTGGATAAGCAAGGCCAGCTGCTTTAGAAATGAGTTCTAATTTAATATTATCAAAAGTTAGTTGTGTATGTGTTTTTGGGCAAACTAGGATTCGTAGTAAACTAGTATCAAAATCTTGATTTACTTTATTCACTGAAGTGGCCCAAATGTGGTTTCAGCTTTAATACTCATTTCCATCAAAGTAGTCAAAATTTTTACTCTTTCTTTTATCGTTTTTGCTTCTAGTAATGCTTGTTTCTCATCGTTTTCAAAAGGACAGAGAATGGATAAAGAATTTATTAAAAGCTCGTCATCCGCTTTTTTAAGACTTACCCAGTCCGTTTGTAAATTAGTAAGAGTAAAGTATTTTGAAATTATTTCAAGAAACGCATCTTTGTTAAAAGATTTTGGCAAGGTTTCTAAAATGCCATCATCTCTAAAGGTATCCCACTCTACTTCTGCGTTTATATAGGGTTTGAAAGTATCAACATTTTTGACATAATTGAATCTAGATACACCAGACAAGGTGATTAAATATCTAGAGTCTTCGGTTTCTGTAAAACTGATCAGTCGTCCTGCGCAGCCCACGTTATTAAATTTAAGGTTAGAATCTTGTGTATTTTTATTTGGTCTAGGTTGAATCATTCCAATTAACCTGTGTTCTGTTGCAAGAACATCTTCTATCATTTTTAAATATCTAGGTTCAAAAATATTTAGTGGAAGACGTGACTTTGGTAATAACAAAACACCAGACAATGGAAAAAGTGGTATATGTTCTGGAAAATCATTAGTATTTTTGGGATTGTTCATTTTAAGTCTTACTTTATGAAAAAATAATTGAAGAGAGTCTCCTTCTACCTTTCAAGGCTAGGATATTTTTGTCACCTAAGGTGTCAAATAATTGAATCAATTGATCTTTAGCTTTACCATTTTCCCAATTTTTGTCTTTTATAAAAATATTCAAAAGATTTTCAATAGAATTTTCATAATCTTCATTTGCGATTTGATATAAAGCTAATTCATATTTTAGTTCTAAACTATTTGGATCTTTCTCAAGATCATCTTTGATCTTATCTAGAGGTCTTAATTTAGAGGTTTTTTTGTTGAGTTCAATTTCACTGTTTAATTTTTGGAAAACATTGTCATTTTCTATTTCTTTTGGTACAGACTTTAATTTGTTTAAAGCTTCATCTAGATTTTTCTCTGCAATAAAACTTTTTATAACACCAGCATTCGCTTCTATATTATTATTGTCTAGATTTGAAACTTCATTAAAATAATCCCTAGCATCTTCAAACAAACCATCATTTAAACTTTGATTTGCTTTTTCAAGAATTTTATCGACTTCATTATCACCTTCGACGCCAGTCTTAGAAAAAACTCCTGAAATAAATTCTTTTATTTGAGCTTCAGTTTGTGCTCCCATAAAACCATCAATTGGTTTTCCTTGAAAAAAAGCATACACTGCAGGAATTGATTGTATTCTTAATTGGGATGCAATACCCTGATTTTCATCAATATTTATTTTTACTAATTTTATTTTTCCTTTGAAGGAATTTACATTTTTTTCAAGATCTGGAGTTAGTTTTTTGCATGGGCCACACCAGGGAGCCCAAAAATCTACTAATACTGGAACATCATTGCTAGCTTCAATAACATCACTTATAAAATCATCATCACATGAATCTTTTATAATATTTTCTAATTTGTTCAATTTATACCTCGATTTCACGTGTAAGGAATTATTGGTCCAATGATTTATATATATTTAAAAACTCTTCTCTAGTTTTTAAAGGATCTTTTAAAACTATCTTACACTTTTTAATTATTATTTGATCTGGTTCAAGAAAATATTTATTTGCCTCTTTTAAGTCAAATCCCGCAATTTTTGTTGCCTCTATCCAAGCAGCTTTTCTGTCGGCAATTTTTATTTTTGATTTAATATTTTTTGGTATTATAGCGGGTAAACCAAAGCGAATATGAATTGCTTCTTGTAATTTTTTTTCCAGATCTATGTAACTATTGCCAATTTGTTTTTTTACCGGGGATATCATATCACCTATAACATATTCTGGGGCATCATGTAACAAAGAAATTAATTGCCATTTTTTTTTAATTTTTGGATTTTCTAGAAGCAAAATATTCCATACCAATATTGAATGATTTGCTACTGAGAAAACATATTTCCCTCTTGTTTGTCCATTCCATCTAGCTTGAAAGGCTAAACCATGAGCTATATCTTCAATCTCAATGTCAAGTGGTGACGGATTAATAATATCAAGCCTTCTCCCGGAAAGCATCTTTTGCCAAGCTCTTTGCATCAGAAAAATAAATTAATAATTTTATTGTAAACTTAAAATGCTTGAAAATGATTGTCTACTGTGTTTTATCAGTTTTAAATTAAAAGATATATTAGGAGATTAAGATGAGCAGTTCTTATATAGTTAAAGACATTCAATTAGCAGATTTCGGTAAAAAGGAAATTCTAATAGCTGAGACAGAAATGCCTGGTCTTATTGCTATTGTTGATGAATTAGGCAAACAAAAACCTTTAGCAGGTTCTAGAATAGCCGGTTGTCTTCATATGACAATTCAAACTGCCGTTTTAATTGAAACATTAGTTAAATTGGGTGCACAGGTAAGATGGTCTAGTTGTAATATTTTTTCTACTCAAGATCATGCAGCTGCGGCAATTGCTAGTCAGGGAATACCAGTATTTGCAAAAAAAGGTGAAACTTTAAAAGAATACTGGGAATATGTAGATAAGATTTTTCACTTTGAAGACGATTTTGCTAACCTTATATTAGATGACGGTGGCGATGCTACTATGTACATAATTTTAGGAGCTAGAGCTGAAAATGGAGATACGGAATTTTTAAATTCTCCAAATTCTGAAGAAGAAGAGTTTTTATTTGAAACCATTAAAATGAGACTAAAAAATAGCCCGGGTTGGTTTATAAAACAAAGAGAAGCTATAGTAGGTGTGTCTGAAGAAACTACTACTGGTGTTCATAGATTATATCAAATGATGGAAAATAAAGAACTTCCTTTTCCAGCTATTAATGTTAACGACAGTGTAACAAAATCAAAGTTTGATAATAAATACGGCTGTAGAGAGTCACTTGTTGATGGTATTAGAAGAGCTACTGATACCATGATAAGTGGAAAAACCGCTGTAGTTTGTGGATATGGTGATGTTGGAAAAGGTTCAGCAGCTTCCCTAAGAGGTGCAGGTGCTAAGGTAGTAATTACAGAAGTAGATCCGATTTGTGCACTTCAAGCTTCAATGGATGGTTTTGATGTAGTTACACTTGATCAAGTAATTTCAAAAGCTGATATTTTTATTACAGCTACAGGAAATAAAGATGTAATAAAAATTGATGACATTAGACAGATGAAGAATATGGCTATTGTAGGAAATATTGGACATTTTGATAATGAGATTCAGGTTTCAGCTCTAAAAAATCACAAATGGGATAATATTAAAGATCAAGTTGATCTTATAGAAATGCCTGGAGGTAATAAAATAATACTTTTGTCAGAGGGACGTCTATTAAATTTAGGAAATGCCACAGGTCATCCATCATTTGTAATGTCTGCTAGTTTTACTAATCAAGTCTTAGCACAAATTGAATTATGGAAAAATAATAAAAATTATGAGAAAAAAGTTTATGTTTTGCCAAAACATCTTGATGAAAAAGTAGCATATTTACATCTCAAAAAAGTTGGTGCGAGTTTAACAAAACTAGAGAAAGATCAGGCTGAATACATTGGTGTTAGTACGGAAGGACCCTTTAAGCCAGATCATTATCGATATTGATTAATATTCTTTTTTTAAAGGTCTTTCTAAAAGCTTTTTTATAGCCTCTTTTGTATCAATATCTTCTATAATTAATTTGTTTACAGTTTTAATTATAGGTAAATCTAATTGATATTTTTTAGAAATTAAAACAGCAGCATTAGCTGTTTTTTCTCCTTCAATTGTTTCTTTCTTGTCTTTTTTATTTTTTATATTATTTCCAATTTTTAATCCAAAATTATAATTTCTAGAAAGTTTAGAATTACATGTTAACGTAAGATCACCTAAACAAGAAAGACCAAAAAGAGTTTCAATTTTACACCCAAAAGTTTTACCAATTTGTCTTATTTCAGAAAATCCTCTTGTAATTATAGCACTTTTTGCACCTTCTCCCAATTCGTTTGCATCTGCAATTCCACATGCAATAGCTATTACATTTTTAAGAGCACCACCTAACTGTGTTCCTATTAAATCATTATTTAAATAAATTCTAATGCTTTGAGAAGAAAGCATATGTTGTATTTTTTTTCCTAAATTTACATTTTTACAAGCAAGTGAAAGAGCTATAGGTTTTTCTCTTACAATATCTGAAGCAAATCCAGGTCCAGAGAGAACAGAAAACAGTTTTTTGTCTAGAAACCTCTCTGCAATTTCAGTTTGAAATAAACAATATTTCATATCAATACCCTTTGAACAAAAAACTAGTGGTTTATTTTTTAATGAATTAAAGTTTTTTGCTAAAAAATCAAACATACTTTGTGCATTAATACAAAGTAAAATGACGTCAGAATTTTCCGCAACTTTTTTTAAAGATTTAATTATTTTTAAATTAGGATTTAATTTTTTGATTAAAATCCCTTTATTTAAGTTATTTATTTTTTCTACAAGTTCATTTTTATTTGTTTGTGTTCTGTTCCAAAGATAAACTTTTTTAAAGTTTTTGGCAAAATTAAATGCCAAAGAAGTACCAAATTTTCCAGATCCAATGATTCCTATTTTCAAGCTTTTGCCCCTCTTTTCCCAAAACCCAATATTGGTGTGGATGTTTGATCTAAAGGCCACCTAGGTTTAACAACTAAATCAAGATTATTATGATTTTTTAAAATAAATTTTTCAAAACCTAGATATGCGATCATAGCTGCATTATCAGTACAATATTGAGCAGGGACAGTTAAATACTTAAAATCATTTTGGAATGCAACCTTTTGAAGTTCGTGTCTAATTTTTTTATTAGCCGCAACTCCACCAACTATTGCTAAATTTTTATCACCTTTAAAATTATTATTAAAAAATTTGATAGCATTCATAGTTTTATATTTGAAAATTTCCGATGTTGTTTTTTGAAATGAAGCACATATATCTTCAACATCTACATGGTATAGACCACCTTGATTAGCAATCAACTTTTCAGTTTCACGCTTTACAGCAGTCTTAAGTCCTGAAAAAGACATATTACAGGTATTATCCATGAGTGGTTTAGGAAAAGAAAAACGGTTTTCATTTCCATTTTTTGATTTAAGTTCAACTAATGGTCCTCCTGGATACCCAATACCAAGAAATGTAGCTATTTTATCAAAGCACTCGCCTGGAGCATCGTCTATTGTTCCTCCTATTCGAACGAAACTGTCTACATTCTTCACGATTAAAAACTGACAATGACCACCGGACACCAATAAAGTTAAATAAGGAAAATTTATTTTATGAAAAATTTTTACAGAAAAGCAGTGAGCAGCTAAGTGATTTACTCCGATTAAGGGTATTTTCAATCCTCTTGCTAAACCCTTTGCAAACATTACACCTGATAAAAGACCCCCAATTAAACCAGGTCCCGAAGTAACACTAATTAAATCAATATCTTTTATGGATAAGGAGGCTTTTTTAAGTGCCTCTTTTGTACATATATCAATTTTTTCACAATGAGCTCTTGCAGCAATCTCTGGTACTACGCCATTATAATTGACATGCAGTTTATTTTGGTTGAATACAATAGAAGATAATATTTCAACTTTTTTTTCTTTATTATTATCTACAATCTTTAAAACAGAAGCAGCAGTATCATCACAACTGCTTTCTAATCCTAAAACTCGCCATACATTTTCAGTTGAATTTTTTTTCATAAGGGAGTTCTTGTATCTTCTCTGTATTCAAGATATCCATATATATATGGATATTAAATCAAATAAAAGAGATTTTAGAGCAAATAAGCTTAAAATAGGAACAAGGGGTTCACCTCTTGCTTTGGCTCAAGCTTTAGAAGTAAAAAAAGAAATTACAAATCATCATAATTTAGATGATAAATCCATAGAGATAATTACTATAAGTACAAAAGGGGATAGGATTCTAGACAGGCCTCTTACAGAAATTGGTGGGAAAGGTCTTTTTACTGAGGAAATTGAAGAAAAATTATATAATCATGAAATAGATATTGCTGTCCATTCGATGAAAGATATGCCAACAGAATTCCCTAATGGGTTAGGAATAAATACTTTCTTAAAAAGAGAAGATTTTAGAGATTCATTTGTTTCTTTAAAATATAACTCAATTAACGAATTACCCAAGGGTGCAGTAGTGGGATCTTCTAGTATTAGGCGTAAAGCGCAACTACTAAGTATAAGATCAGATCTTAAGGTTGTTGAATTCAGAGGTAATGTTCAAACCAGATTAGATAAACTTAAAAATGGAATAGCTGACGCCACATTTTTAGCCTGTGCTGGATTAATCCGATTAGGTATGGAAGATTTGGTAAATCCTATTTCTCCAAAAACAATGATGCCTGCAGTTGCTCAAGGCATCATAGGAATTGAACAAAGGCTATCTGATACTGACATTACAGATTTGATTTCCCCACTCAATCATAATGAAACTATGTTACAAGTTCTTACTGAGCGTTCCTTTCTAAAGGTTTTAGACGGATCTTGTAGAACTCCCATTGGTTCTATATCAAAAATTGATGGCAAAAAGATTTACCTATCAGGTCAGGTATTAAGACCTGATGGGTCAGAAATTATTTCAGGAAATTGGGAAGGTACAGTTGATAATCCAATAGATTTAGGAACAATGGCGGGTAATGAAATTAAGGAAAAAATAGATGATTCCTTTTTTAAAAAAGAAGATCTATCTTACTAGATCAGATGAAGACAATTTGAAATTTCAAAGGTATTTTAATTTAGTTCAAAAAAAAGTAGACGCAAGAGAATTATTTGTATCAATACCTATACTTAAGATTTCATTTATAAAATTTGAAAAACTTATTATTCCCGAAATGAATATAATATTTACTTCAAGATACGGAGTTAAAGCACTTACTGGAATTGAAAATCTAAAACTAAAACAAGTTTATTGTGTTGGAAAATCAACTGCTGATACTGCTATAAAATTTGGATATCAAAATGTTCAATTTTCAGAAGAAGGTAATGTTTCGAGCTTAATAAAGCTAATTTCTAAAGAGGTAAAAAATCCTCAAAGATTTCATTATATAAGGGGAAAAAAAGTATCATTTAATTTAAAAAAAGAGCTTTCTGATTTAGGTTTTAAAATAAAAGAAACAATAGTATATGATCAAGTTTTTAATAAGTTTTCTGCTGAACAAAAAAAATTAATCATGGATGGTAAAGTCTTAGGAAGTATTTTTTTTTCGGCCTCTGTTGCCAAATATTTTTGTGATAATCTAAAAAAAGTTCCTGATGGGTTCCTGTTTTTTTGTATTAGTGATAGGGTTGCAAATATTATAAACCGTTCAACTACAGAGGGTAAATATACTGTAAAGGTTTCAAAAAAACCAACCCAAAAAAGTATGATAGACTTAATTTGTAAAGAAGATATTTTGTGTTGAGTAATTTGTAAGAGAATATTTTAATGAGTAATAAAGAAGAAAATAAAAAAAATAATCCACAAAATAATAACCAAGACATTAAAAATTCTAAGGCTAATATTTTAAATTCTAAAAAAGAATTCAACATATTTAGTTTAATAAATATGACCCTAAAAAAATATAAGATCTCAACTTTTATAATATTAATTTCAATTTTGAATTTAATTTTCTTAGCGTTAATTATCTTTTGGATTTATAATTCGAATTTGAAACAAGACCAATTGTTGGCTAAATTGTCTAATCAAATAGAAATGATGCCAACACCTATTAGCCAAGGAAGATTAGGTCTCATTATAAAAAAATATAATGATGATTTAATGTTAGAAATAAATAAGGAGAATTTTTCTTTAAATAATAAAATAAAAGAAATTGAAAATTTAATAAATTCTTATCCAAAGCCTATAAGTCAAGGAAAAATTGGATTAATAATCGATAAAAAAATCCAAAAAATAAATAGTGAGTTTGAAAATAAAATCCAAAAAAACCTATCTTCAGACAAAGGACCGTCTTTAATTTCAAAGCAAAACCAGGAAATAATTAATGAGATTAAAATTGAATTAAAAAATCTTCAATTATCACTAGAAAATTTTTCTAAAGTTATTGGTTCTGAAAAAACTGATAAATCTTTAACTCAAGAAATTATAGAATTAAAATCACAAAAAAATACAGATGAAACACTAAATAGTTCATTGTCTAATTCTGAGGATAATCAGTTTGATAATATTAATATGAAAGAAGATCTATCTATAATCATGAAGCAATTTTCTGATTTTGCCTACAATGCCATAAAAGAAGATCTAAGGGTTAATAGAGATTCAGGATTTTTAAATTCGATAATTAATAATTTTAAATTAATCTTTGTTCAGAGGTCTTTATCGCCTCAAGAGGGTGATACTGTAGATGCTATTTTATCAAGAGCAGAATATGCATTGAATAACAATAATTATGATAAAGTTTTTCAAGAATTAAATACTTTACCAAAAGAAGCATCAGAAGTTATGGATAAATGGAGAAAAATTTTTGAAGGCTACTTGGAAAATAATAGTTAGAGTTACAAAATGATATTCACTCTAATCAGAGGATTTGTAATATTATTTATTGCAGTAGTTATTACATATTTTTTTTCGTATATTGAAAAAATTCCTGGCTCTATTATTATCGAAATCAAAGATAAGGAATTAAAATTCTCAATTTTTATTTTTATTTTATTACTATTAATTTTTGGTTTTTTATTTTTTTTCTCAATAAGAGTTTTGCAACTTTTAGTTGCTATTACAGATTTTTTTATGGGTAAAGAGACTGCTATCTTAAGGTTTTTTAATAAGCTCAAATATCGCAAGAGCCAGAAGGCGCTTAATAATGCAATAATTGCATTAGCAGAAGGAGAAAATCAAACGGTTTTGTCAGAATCATCTAAAGCTCTTTTAAATCCAGATTTTGAAAAATCAGTTTCTTTAATTAAGGCAAAAGCTGAAGAAAGTTTAGGTAATCAAGATAAAGCTGACAAAATTTATAAGAAACTTCTATCATTCAAAGAAACTAGGTTAGCAGCATTAGATGGCCTTATAAGGTCAAAAGTTTCTAGTGGTGACCTAATAACAGCATTAGAGCTTGCAAAAAGGTTAATTATTTTAAAACCTAAAAGCATTCATTCATTAATTACTCTATTTAAAATTCAATGTGAATTGGAAGACTGGATTGGAGCTCGAAAAACATTAGTTTTACAACAAAATTTAGATAAAAAAACTAGAAGTATTAAGCAAAGACAAGAAGCTTTAGTTATTTATGCTGAAGCATTCAAAAGAAAGTCAGAAGGAGAAGAAGATAGTGCATTAGAAATTATAAAAGAAGCTATTAAAAAAAGTCCAGACTTAATACCTGCAGTATGTTTAGCAAGCGAATTGGAGAAATCTAAAGGAAAAATAAAAAATGCTGAAAGATATATTAAGACATGTTGGAAAATAAAACCTCATCCGGACTTGGCTAAGTCATTTGCCAATCTCTATCCTGATGAGACATCTAAGGAAAGATTAAAACGCTTTGCCCCATTATTGAATAATTCTAATCCAGCTAAAATTATAAAAACTTTGAAAGCAGAATTATTGATTGCTAATGAAGAATTTCCTTCTGCAAAAAGAACAATCGAAACTTTAATTAATGATCAACCAAATAGCAGTGATTTTATGTTGATGGCTGCGGTTGAGAAAGGTATGGGATCTTCAAACGAAATTATTCAAGGTTGGATTGCAAAAGCTTATAATATGCCAAGTCCACCTGTTTGGTTTTGTGAAAAATGCTATTTTGTTGAATATTGGTCTCCTATTTGTAAAAAATGTAAAAGTTTTGACTCCATGCATTGGGGAAGTCCCGAAATCAATAACATTTTATATAATAGTAAAGTTTTACTTCCCTTTGTTTTAGATAATAAAACCTTCAATTTTGAAGGGAATAAAAATGAAGAAATTAAACATGAAATTATAAAGGAGTAGATGAGAGCAAAAAATCTATTTAAGGTTATTCGAATATTTCTGGTCCTGTTGCAATGTGAATGCCACCATCAATCGGTAAAATTGCCCCAGTGATATAACTACCACCCAAACCACAAAGATAAAGTATAGAGCTCTGAATATCTTTAGGTTTACCAATTCGGCCAATTGGAACATTTTGTGCTATTTTTTTTTCTTTGTCTTCTGTTCCTACTGCAAATTCAGTCATTTTGGATAAAAAGGGTCCAGGCGCTAAAGCATTAACGGTTATCATTTTTTTAGCTAATTCTTTAGCTAGTATTCTTGTAATTTGATGTACAGCAGCCTTCGATGCTGAATAAGAATAAGGTCCGTCACCCAATGGTGCGGTACCCATTACAGACCCAATGTTAATGATTCTTGAAGGATAATCTAATGACGCCTTTTTTGACAAGTATGGAAGTAAACACTGTGTTAAATGAAATAAACCAGCAACATTAAGCTTCATTATTCTATCCCAGGCATGATATGGGAAATTACCTAATGGTGCCCCCCAAGAAACACCTGAATTATTAATTAGTATATCTAAATATTTTTCATTATTAATAAATTCATCAACAAGTTCGTTTATTCCATTTTCTGATGAGATGTCACTACTAAAAAAATTTACGTTGTATTTTGGTTTTGTTAAATTTATTTCCTCTGCAGTTTTTTTGATAACATCTAATTTTCTACTTGTGATATAAACTTTTGACCCACTTTTAGCTAACACCTCTGCAATAATTTTTCCAATTCCTGTCCCACCACCAGTTACTAGTGCAACTCTATCTTCAACACTAAATAGATTTTTATAAATATTAACTTCTTGCATTCATTTTTCCTAAAAGTTTAATAAAAATATTATATAAAGAGTAGATGGTACAGTAAACGTAGAAATAACAGTTGATAAAACAATTGCGTTGGCACTTTGCTTTTGAAAGTGACCATAAAATTGGGCTAGGACAAATACATTGGCAGCAATTGGAAGACATGAACATAATACTGCTGTTTGAACCCATACACTTTTTCCAGAAGGGAAAAATAAAAAAATTGATATCAGTAAAAAAGGGTGAACAATTAATTTTCCTAAAGATATAAAAAATAATTCAATATTTTCACTTTTTTGGAATTTAAACTTTATGGATGCTCCAAGTGCTATTAATGCTACTGGTGCAGCTGAAGATGCTATCATTTCAACAAACTTATTAACTGTAAATGTAGGTTTTACGTTAAGTTGTGAAAAAACCATTCCTAAACAAACAGCAATTAAAAGAGGTTGAGATACTATTCTAGTAATTAAGTTTTTAATGATTTCGATATATGTTTTTTTTCTCTCAGAAAAAGAAATAAAAAAAGAAGTAATTGATAATAAAACTATAGTGTCTGAAAGTAAAATTAATCCCAATGGTAATGAAGCTTCAACCCCAAATGCAATTATACACATAGGAATTCCTATATATCCATAATTAGGATAAGCTGCATTGAGCCCCATGATAGTACTTTTAGGAAGATCCTTTTTTAATAACAAACCAAATAATAAAAAAAGCAAAATTATTAATACAGTAGCAAATTCGTATTTAATAATAAATTTGAAATCAAAGCTGCCATCAAAAGAAGTTTTTGCAATATTTGAAAATAGCATTACTGGCATCAGAACATAAAAAGCAAACCTAGAAAGAAAAGTGGTTTTTTCTTCGTTTAAGAAATTAATTTTTTTTAAAAATGTTCCTAGGAATATTAAACCAAAAAATGGAGCGGTAATTTCTATAACTTCCTGCATTTTGAATTATTTTTAATCCTTACTTAAGTTAAAAACGAAACTTTCATTTTTCAGTGGAAATCTTTAAATAAAAAAGTTATTGATTGCATATCAATTATTTATAAATAATTCTACAATTTGTTAAATAAAAATAAGATCATGATTTATTCCATAATAAAAAAAATCATATTAAATTTTTTTGTTGGACTACTCTGTTTAATTTCATCTTTTTCTAGTACAATAGCTGAAAATTCAAACAAATCGTTAACAGAAATATTTAAACCTTATTGGCCATACGAGGCTTTTTGGGCTATTCCATTAATTGATCAAATAAAACCAAGACTTGCTTTAAAAACTGCATCAGACGGAAGAATTATAGGAAGAAGCAGATGCGTTGAAGTAGATAATCTAGATCAAAGGCGCCAGTTTAACAAACTGGCAAAAATGACAAACGAGCAACTTCATAGAGTAGCTTGTAAGGCAATGAAGCTAGCCATTAGAAAAATAGATTATTTACCAATTTTTGAAAAACTTGATCCTGACGAAGAAATTTTACTAAAATTTAATTTTTCAAAAGGCATAGTGAGTTCTTCTAAGAGCATATATGTACCAGTTCAACCTCCACAAGAAGAAATTAAAGAAGATTCAGAGTAATTATTTTATGATTATTTGAATTTATTTAACTAATATTTATATGATTGCCCCACGCACTTTGGCTGATACCCATTCGGAAACAAATACTGTAGCTAAAATTACAAGCAAAATAGTAGAAACCTGTGTCCATGCTAGTGTGTTAATAGATCCATTTAATTGCAAACCTATTCCACCTGCACCAACCAGACCTAATATTGTTGATTCTCTTATGTTTATATCCCATCGGTAGATCCCTACGCCTGCAATAGTTGGTAATACTTGAGGAATTATTCCATATATCATTTGCTGTAAATTGCTTGCACCTGTTGCTTTAACAGCCTCGACTTGATTAGCATCTATTTCTTCAATTGACTCATAAATTAACTTTGCGCAAAAACCAATTGATCTTAACCCTATGGCAACAGTTCCGGCAAGGACACCAGGCCCTAGTATAAATACTAACATAAGTGCCCAGATGAGTGAGTTTACCGATCTTGAAGCAACAATTATAAATAAAGCTACTATTCTTACGGTACTATGAGGAGTTGTATTTCTAGCTGCACAAAATGCAACTGGTACTGCTATAATCATAGCTATTACGGTACCTAAAGTAGCTATATTTATAGTGTCCCAAACAGGTTTAATCAATTCAAGTGAATAAGACCATTTGGGAGGTACCATCCTAGAGCCAATATCTGCGGCTTGTCTTGGTGCATCTTGTACAAAGAACCATACTGTTTTGTCTGAAATTATTTTCCAGGCAAATAAAACAATAGAAATACCAATTAACCAATAAAACCAATTAATCCATTGTTCTCGTGTAGTTCTTTTTTTCCAAATTAATTCATCTTGTTTTTTTTGGACTACCATTATTGCACCCACTTTCGAAGATGGCTGGATGCATATTCTAGAACCATAACAATTCCTATAATTACTAATAAAATAGCTGCAGCAGTATCAAATTCATAACGTGAAAATGCTGTATTTAATGTAGCCCCTATACCTCCTCCTCCAACTATACCTACTACTGCTGACTCTCTAAAATTTATATCTAATCTGTATACTGACAAACCTATCATCCTAGGCATTACTTGAGGTTGAATAGCATAATTAATCCATTGAAACCAATTTGCTCCTGTTGCTTTGACGGCTTCAGCTTGCGCAGGACTGCTATTTTCAATATCTTCTGCAAGTAATTTTGCAAAAAAACCAATTGTTCCAAGACTTAAAGCAATAAATCCTGCAAAAGGACCAAATCCAAAAAGTTTAACTGCAAAAATAGCTAATATGATTTCAGGAAATGTTCTTGAAGCTGCAATAATAAATCTACAGGTCATGTAAACCCATAATGGGGCTAGGTTTCTTGCTGCCCCAAGCCCTATTGGTATTGATAGAGCTATACCGGCTACTGTAGAAATGATAGCCATCCATATGCTTTCAAGAATTCCTTCCCATACCACGCCACGATTATCTGAAAAGTTAGGTGGAAAAAATGATTCTATAAATCGTTGTCCTCTGGGAATACCCTCTAAAACTCTTTGGATATTAATATCCATACTTGATAAAGCAGCAATCAAATAAAGGATAGAACCAATAATGATCGACCATCTTAACCAACTTCTCTTTATAAAAGGGGGTTTTTTCCAGTTGTTTGGGTATAATGTTTTACTTACATTATTCATTAAGTATTAAACTTCCTCATCTTCATCATCTACTTTTTCAATAGTTGCAGACCAATCCTCTTCTCCATAAATTTTAGTTAAAACTTCTGGAGTTAGGCCTTCAGGGCTCCCATCATAAACTATATTTCCTAAAGCGAGACCTACTATTCTTTGTGAAAACATTTGAGCTAATAAAACATCATGTATATTAATGATTGCCGTAAGACCTCTTTCTTGACAAAGCTCATTGATTAGTCTCATGATTTGTCTTGAGGTTTTAGGATCTAAACTTGCAGTTGGTTCATCTACTAGTAGAAGATCTGGGTCCTGAATTAAAGCTCTACAAATCCCTACTCGTTGTCTTTGTCCCCCAGACAATTCATCAGCTCTTTTGTCAGCCATTTCTAAAAGACCAACCCTATCTAAAAGTCTGAACGCTTCATTTACATCTTTTTTAGGAAATCTTCTTAAGAAACTTTTCCAAAATCCAACATACCCCAAACGTCCTGATAAAACGTTTTCCATTACAGTAAGTCTTTCGACTAAGGCATATTCCTGAAAAATCATGCCCATTTTTCTACGTGATTTTCTTAATGCTCTTGATGATAATTTAGTTAAATTTACTTCATTTAGAATGGCTGAACCATTTGTAGGCTCAACTAATCTATTAATACATCTTATTAAGGTAGATTTTCCAGCTCCTGATGGTCCAATAAGTGCAAGCACTTGCCCATTAGGAATACTTAAATCAATACCTTGCAAGGCAAGATCACCAGTATTATACCTTTTAGTCAAATTTTCTAATTTTAACATCAACTACTCATTTTTAAAAAGCCAGGCTCATTAAAAAGCCTGGCTTAATTTAATAGAAATAGAAATGCTACTTACAGTCGTAGCTAACTCCATTTGCTTTATCAATTTGCCTAATTACAGCCCAGTCATTCATATGGCGAATACCTATAAAACGATCTGCTTTTGCAAATTCTTTTTTATAAAGTGGGTCGTCGTCAAAATCCCATGTAAAAAAAGCTGATTTGATTTTTGCAACTAACTCCGGATGTAAATTATGAGCATGTCCGTATCCTGTAGTGGGAAAAGTAGGCGAACGATATACAGCCCTAAGTTTTCCTTCTTCAATAACACCTCTTCTTATCATTCTCTGAAGAACAGAATTAGCAACAGATGCAATTTCGTAATCTCCATTATAAACTCCTAGAATGGAATTATCATGTTTGCCTGAAAATGTAGGTGTAAAATCTCTATCGGCAATTAAATCAAATTCGCCTTTCAATATTGCGGATGGTGCTTTGAACCCAGAATTTGAAGTTGGGGAAGTAAATGCAAGAGTCCTGCCCTTAATCTCACTTGGAGACTGAATGGGACTATCAGCTTTAACTATTATCTCCATTTCATAACCATAAGAACCATCATCTTTTGCGTGCATTGCAAATGGTACAAAACCAGCACAGCTAACAGCTATGGGATTGGACCCAGTATTGAAACCGGCTACATGTAAACGACCTGATCTCATGGCCTCTAATTGAGCAGCATTTGATTCAACAGGAAAAAATACAACTTTTCTATCAGTATGTTTCTCAAGATGCTTTACAAAATTTTGCCAAATATTCGCATAAACAGCTGGATCTTCAACAGGTGTATAGGTGAAAATAATTGTTTTTGGATCTACCCAATCTTTAGAATCTAAAGGCAAATCAGCTACTTGATCAAAATTTCTGTCGCAGTAAGCAGTATCCAATGTACCCCTATTACAATCTTCGGCAAAAGAGGCAATAGAACTGAAACATAAACTAGAGATAAATAAGGATATAGCTAATCCTATCTTATAATAAAATTTCATAAAAATCTCCCTCCAAACTTAATTATATATCTAACTCTGTAAATGAATGTTAGAAGAATTTACGAATAAAGCAATAGCATACATATGAAAAATTATGACAATAATTTACAAATAATTTTTGTTACAACCTTTTATTTCTACCTAGAGAATGAATCCGGTCTTTATGATAAAAATTGAAATAAATAAAAGGAAAAAAGTTTCTAGAACTATTAATGTAAAGTATTTGTAGCTGATGTTTGCGAATAGTGAAAAATTTGTTTTTACACCAATTGCTGATATTGCTAACAGTATACATAAACTAGAAAAATGATTGATTAAAATGATGATTTTATCTGGAACACTAAATAAGTTATTTATTATACAAAAAATAAAAAACAAAATTAAAAACCAGGGAATTGAAAAAAACTTTTCCCTTTCTTTTCTTGATAAAAACAACAAAAATAAAATTAAAAAAGGTAGAATGCTTACCCTTATCATTTTAACAAAAGTAGCTATAATTCCAGTTTGTTCACTAACCGAGTATCCTGCTCCAATAACCTGAGCAACATCATGTATAGTTGAACCAATCAGGAAACCTTTTTGATTCTCGTTGGCTCCTATAAAATCAAAAATGATTGGATAAGTAATCATGGCTATTGTGGATAATAATGTTACTGAGATAATTACTAAGGATAAGTCTTTGGTTCCAATTTTATTTTTTGGGAGAATAGAAAATATTGCAATTGCGGCAGATGCACCGCAAATAGCAACTGATCCTGCGCTTAATAGGCCAAAGTCTTTGTTTTTAAGAAGAACAAGTGAAAAAAAATAACCAAATAAAATAATTATAAAAATAAGAATGAAGATAAAAAAATAAAGACGCTCCACCAAGTTGTGTAATGTTTTCAAGGCTCAATCTAAAACCTAAAAAACTAACACCTAATTTTAAAACTGGATCAGAAGCTAACCAGATACCTTTTTCAAAGGATTTTTTATTTGATAGATAACTTACTGACATTCCAATGAGAATGGCAAATAAAAGTTTAGGTGTGGAGTAATAAGAAGATAAAAATAATGAAATAGCAGAAATTAATATAACAATAATCAATCCATTTAAATATGGTTTAGGGTTTATTTTTAAAAAAAGATTGATCAAACTACTATTTATTTTACTTAGTTGTTATAAATACATCTAACAAAAGTATTATAAAAAAATAATATATTAAAGAAATGTCAATATTAAAAGAATCTCCCCCCATTTTTTATTCCTTTAGGAGATGTCCTTATGCAATGAGGGCTCGTTTAAGTTTAGTTATTTCAAAAACCAGAGTTGAAATAAGGGAAGTTTACTTGAAAGAGAAACCCAAAGAATTTTTGGCTTCATCTGTATCAGCTACGGTACCTTGCATGGTTACTCAGGAGAAAATTATAGATGAAAGCTTGGATATAATGTTATGGGTTCTAAAGAAAAACGATCCACAAAACTGGTTAAAAATGCCAAAAATAGGTTTTGATCTTATAAAAGAAAATGACGGTCCTTTTAAACATTACTTAGATAAGACAAAATACCATTCTAGATATCCAGAAATTAACCCTGAAGAAAGTAGAAAAAAAGCATCAATTTTTTTGATTAAATTAGAAAATATGATGGAAAATAATTATTTATTTGGTAATGATCCGTCTTTAGCTGATATGGCTATTTTACCTTTTGTTAGACAATTTGCAAACACTGATTTTGAGTGGTTTGAAAAACAAAATTGGCCAAATGTAAAAAAGTGGTTGAACACATTTATTAGTTCTGAGATTTTTAATCGCATTCAAATTAAATATGATAAGTGGAGTAATTTATCAAAACCACAATTTTTTCCAAATTAATTAGTTTGTTAAAATTATATTATATTTTTTAAGCTTGTATCATGACCAAACTCTTATGGGATATTAAATAATAAAAGTCTTATGAAACTTTAAATTATTCTTAATAATTATTATTTAATGTCTGTAATTTTGATGGAGGTTTAAAAATGGAAGATTTAAAAAAATTTTTTATAGACGGAAAATGGATCATACCAAATTCTACAAACATATTTCCTGTGATTGACCCATCTAATGAAAAGATTTTTGCAGAAATAATTTTGGGCAACGATAAAGATGTAGAAGCTGCTGTTTATGCTGCAAAAAAAGCTTTCAATATATTTTCCAGTTTTTCAAAGGGTGATAGATTAAAGCTATTAGAAAATCTACTTTCGGTTATGGAAAAAAGATTTGAAGATTTAGCCAAATCAATGACGAAAGAAATGGGAGCACCAATTAAATTTTCAAGAAATTCTCAGGCTGACAGTGGTATAGGTCATTTAAAAGGTTTTATTGAATCATTAAAGAAGCAATCAGAGAGAGAGGTCATCTCTAATGGAGATATATTGGTTCGTGAACCAATTGGGGTTTGTGCATTAATTACACCTTGGAACTGGCCCATAAATCAAATTACACTTAAAGTTATACCCGCATTAGCTGTTGGTTGTACATGTATATTAAAACCTTCTGAACATACTCCATTATCTGCTAAAATATTTTCTGAAATTATAGAAGAGGCAGGTTACCCACCTGGTGTTTTTAATTTAATAAATGGTGATGGTCCAACGGTAGGTACATTACTTTCTAAACATAAAGATGTAGATATGGTCTCATTTACAGGTTCAACTCGAGCAGGGGTCTTAGTTTCAAAGAACGCTGCAGATTCAGTAAAAAGAGTTACTTTAGAATTAGGAGGTAAATCTCCAAACCTAGTTTTTTCAGATTGTAATTTAGAAGAAAGAGTTAATGAATCCGTTTTAGAATGTTTTTCTAATTCAGGTCAGTCATGTGATGCTCCTACTAGATTAATTGTAGAAAGAAAATGTTATAATGAAGTTTTAAAAATCGCAGAAAATGCTGCAAAAAATCAAAAAGTTGATGATCCACACAAAGATGGAGATCATATAGGACCGTTATTTGATCAAATACAATTTGATCGTGTACAAAATATGATTCAATTAGGAATCAATGAGGGTGCAAAACTGCTAATTGGGGGATTAGGTAAACCAGATGGTTTTGATAAAGGATGGTATGTAAAGCCAACCATTTTTTATGATGTTCATAATAAAATGCAGATTGCTAGAGAAGAAATATTTGGGCCAGTTTTGGTAATAATTCCTTTTGAGGACGAAAAAGAGGCTATAGAAATTGCAAATGATACACCTTATGGTCTAGCTTCATATTTACAGACTGGAGATACTGAAAGAGCAGAAAGAGTTGCATCCAAATTAAGAGCTGGATCTGTACATATTAATGGAGGATCCCTTAATTATGGTTCTCCATTTGGTGGATACAAACAGTCAGGAAATGGAAGAGAGGGTGGTGATTTAGGATTGGAGGATTTTCAAGAATTTAAAACATTACATTTTTGATAAATCATTTAATTCTAAAAATTAGAAAAGGAACAAAAAAAGTTAAAAAAATAATTCTTATCACATGGTGTATTGCTACATAAGTTGGATCTGCATTAACTATACTTCCCATTGCAATCATTGTTTCTAATCCGCCAGGAGCAAAGGCTATTATTGCATCGACTAATTCAATATTTGCAATTTTTGATGTAAGGAATGCAAAAAATAAAGAAAATAATGCCCCTACTAAAGTTAGTGAAAATCCACTGATAAATGAAGTTTTCAATAATTTTAAATCTACAGAAACAAACCTGGCGCCTATTACAACTCCAAGAGTAATAAAAGCAAAAATAGAAAAAACAGGATTCATTAACCCTTCTGTAATGCCACTGCCATGACTAAATGTTGTACAGATCATACCACCCATTAGAAATGGAGCTGGAACTTTAGTATTCATTATTGCAAGTCCAATTAACAATGAAAAAATAATAATTAAGATTAATTGTATGAAGGATATAGTATTTTCATTTAATTCAAAATTATTAGAGATTTCAGTATCAGAAGTTATAACAACTAATATGGGTGTAAGCAAAGTTAGGCTAAGAACTCTGATTGACTGAATTATTGCAATTTTGGGAGTATCTGTTTTGATATCATTGCTAATGCTTAATACAAAACTTAAATGACCAGGAGAAGATGCTAATATGGAAGTTCTTTTGTCCAATGAATAATAGGACAAAAAAAGCATTCCAAATAAAGTGATTAGAACTATTGTAGAAACCATCATTAATAAACTTATTGGCCAAGTGGAGATTTGAGCTAATGAATTTGGTGTAATATTTGAACCGATCGTTATACCAATAATTGTAAACCCAAAATTTCTAAGGAAAATTGGAATTGAGAACTTTAATCCTAGGATCGCACTTATGGAGCAAATTATGGTAGGACCTAGAAGAAATGGCGCTGGTAATTTCATATACCATGCCAAAAAAGCTCCCAAAGATCCTAGTATAATAGATACAATTAATTCAATTGTAGACTTTTTATTTCTTGATGAAAGCATTATTTTATCTTTAATTCCTCTAAAATAATACCAAAGGATGCACCATGAAGGTCTCTATCTTTTGAAGATCCTTGGATATTAGGTCTTGGAATAGTTATTTTGACTATAAATAAGTCCTCTATTGGGAAAATTTCTATTTGTTTTTTTGGTATTTTATATAGTTTCGAAATTTCAAGTTTTGTTATTTTTTGAATTATTGTTTCAAATGTCTTTTTATTTGAACAAAAAATATCGATTGTTAATAAAAATGGCCCTGCATTTTTGCTTCTAATTTTTTTTACTAATTCTTTTAATCTCATATTGAATATTTTTCTAATTTAAAAATATCCATTGGATTTTTTACACTTATAACATGATTTAAACAAAATGCGTATTTTTTCCCAATATTGAATGAAGGTGGAGACAATGGAAAAGAAAAGGTTGGTAATTCAGTATTTTTAAATAGTGAATGGTGCAATAATAAAGGATTGAGAATTTTACTTATTTCTTCACATTCGTATTGTTTTTTTGCTGTTACTACAACTAAGACCCCTATTTCATTAGGTTTCACTTTTTTTCTTTCCAAAGAACCTAAAGTTGCATTTTTCCCAACAAATCTAAATTGTATTTTGTAATTTTTCTTCTTTAATGATAAGGAACTCTCAACAATCTTTTTTACTTTATTTTCGACTTGTTTTGACCATTTTTTAATATTCTTGACGTAAGTTTCATCTCTTATCAAAACTATTGAAATGGATTGGTATCCTTCAACATATGTCCCTTCTAGTTTGATCTTATAATTATTGTCCTTTACCCAATTAGCTCCTGTAACATATACTGAACCATCCTTTTGTCTTTCATAAATTGCTTTTTTAACATCGAGATGTCCTCCAGGTTCAATCAAAGTGAAAGGGTTTGAATTTTCATAAACCATATGAGCAGATACTGTATAAGGTGTTACCTTGGTGTTATTGCTAACTGGTTTAATAAAGAAACCATTTTTTTTAAATGAAATTAGGATAACTCCTGATCTAGGATTTGTGGTACAGAAAGCTCCACATTCCCCTATTTTACCTGCATGCCAGGCGATTGCTTTATCAACACCTTTCATAATAGGGAGGCTTGCAATTAAAGATGCATCTGTAGATCTTCCACAAATTATGATATCTGCCTTGGTATTTATTGCTTCTGTAATTTGTTCAACACCAGCAAGGCCAACAATATTTGTACAATTTATAATTTTTTTTGAGGAAATTTTAGGTGCATTATTTAAGGGTGAAAGATTTTTACTTAAAAAAGCTTTATTAATATTTTTTTTTGATTGAGAGCATTTTAATAAGGTGATTTTTATATTTTGATTTAATTCTTTAGCTAATTCTTTTGTAATTTCTAAAAACCAATCAACTGTTTTATCCGTTCCACAAGTTCCAGCGCTTCCAATTAATAAGGGAATTTTTAATTGTTCCCTAGCTACCATTAATGTCTTCCATTCAGATTTAGTAGAAGATCTTGAATATTTAGATTTTCCTTTTCCTAGGTAAGCAGGACCAGAGTCAGTTGATCCACCATCTACTACTATGATATTTGGTTTTTCTTTTAAGCCCCTTTCTAATGCTTTCTTACAATAAGTAATTCCTAAAGCACCAGTAGGAACTAAAACCTTTATATTCATTGTACTATCCAATTGGTGTTGGTTTTTTTAAATAAGATCTTAAAAAAATTGGTGCAATAAAACCTATAAACGCTGCAATCCACAACCCTACCGAAATATAAGAATTAAATAGATAGGTCCAGTCACCATTGGACAAAACCATTGCTCTTCTTAAACTTACTTCCATGTGTCCTCCAAGCAAAATTCCAAGTATAACAGGAACTGCAGGTATTTTTAATTTTCGTAAGGTAAAACCTAAAACACCAAATCCTATCATTAGTAAAAGATCAAAATAGCTTCCAGATAAGGAATAAATTCCAACAAAAGAAACCATAGCTACTCCAGGCAGTAAAAATGATGCTGGTACTTGAAGAATTTTTGTAAATACTTTTACCAAAGGAACATTTAAAATTAATAAAACAAAGTTAGCTATTAATAGCGTTGCTATTAACCCCCAAACCACCTCTGGTCTTTCATTAAAAAGGAGTGGTCCTGGTGTTATGTTTAATGTCATCAATAAAGCAAGTAAAACAGCAGTTGTTCCAGAACCAGGTACTCCTAAAGTTAACATTGGAACAAGTGCACCTCCAGCAGCGGCATTATTTCCAGCTTCTGGAGCAGCTACGCCTCTGATATCGCCTGTTCCAAAAGTCTTTTTTTCTTTAGCTAAAGATTTTTCACTCATATAAGCAAGAAAACTACCTAAAGAAGCTCCTGCTCCAGGAAGAACTCCTGCTATAAAGCCAACAGTAGTTGCTCTTAGCATTGTCCATTTGGTCGCCAATATATCTTTTATAGGAATTGAAATTTTTCCTAGTTTTACTCCAATAGCGGAGTCTTTTCCTCTACTTTCGATAAAAACAAATATTTCAGTAACTGCAAAAAGACCAACAATTGCTACTAAAAAATCCACACCATCATACAAATGAAGATTTCCTCCAGTAAATCTTGTCATTCCAGTTGAATTATCTACACCTATCATTGAAATACCTAATCCTAAGCATACAGCAATTGCTGATTTTGCTTGATTTTCAGCGCCTATTCCACCAAGTGTACAAAATGCTAGAAGATATAATGCAAAGTATTCAGCTGGGCCAAAGTAAAATGCGACTCTTGCTAAGATTGGTGCTAAAAGCATTAGTCCTATTGTAGCAAGAAAAGCTCCGACAAAAGACGATACACCCGAAAGCACAAGGGCATCACCAGCTCTTCCTTTTTTTGCCATTGGATATCCATCAAGAGTCGTCATCATAGCAGGTTCATCACCAGGTATGTTTAAGAGAATTGACGATATTCTTCCTCCATACATGGCACCATAATATACACTAGTCATGAGAACGAGAGCTTGTGTTGCATCTAACTCTAAGGTAAAGGCAAGAGGTATGAGTATGGCTACGCCATTGGAAGGTCCAAGTCCTGGTAAAGCCCCAATAATTGTTCCAAGAATGCATCCTATAATAGCTAGGCTTAGAGTAGTTAATGTAAGTGCAATGCCAAAACCAAGAGCTAAATTTTGAAAAAGTTCCATTTGCAATTAACCTAAAAGAAATTTTGGGAAAGGAAAAAGACTAAGTCCTAATCCAAATTTAAATATTGTAAATAACGATAAAGATAAGATTAAACCAGTTGCTGATGATTTAAAAATACTGGGTTGTATTAAGTAGGATAAAGCAGCAGATGCCAATGCTGTAGGTAAAAGGAAACCAAATGTTTTTAAAGAAAAAGCATATAAGATTAAAACAACTAAAGCTGTAAATAATTTTATTAAAGTTTTAACATTTGGCCACAATGGGTCTTTATCTGGTTTTATTATCATTGTTATTGAACAAATCAAAGCAGCACCAGAAACTATAAAAGGAAAGTTTTTTGGTCCTAAAGGGTCAGCAAAAAAAGGTGATTCCAACTGAGTAGCACTGACAAAAAATGTCAGTGCTAATATAGTTAAAATAGAGCCGAATATTCGGTCTGACACTATTTCATTACACCAAGTTCTTTGGATAAAGCTTGGACTTCAGCCATAACTCCAACAACATAATCTTGGAAGTTTGGACCAACTTTATTAAATGGTGCTAATCCGTTGGCTTCCATGGCCTTTTTCCACTCTGCGGAATCACCAACTTTTCTAAGGGCCTCAGTCCATTTTTTATATGAAGCATCAGATGCACCTTTTGGAGTATACAAACCTCTCCAATTAACAGCAACTACATCAATTCCCTGTTCTTTGGCAGTAGGAATATCTTCAAAACCAGGAATTCTTTCGTCTGTAAATGAAGCAAGTACTCTTACATCACCAGATTTTATAAATCCAACAACCCCGGAAATATCACCAGTCATTGCAGCGGTAAAACCACCTACTGTTTGAGTAATAGCGTCAGCATCTCCATCAACACCAATATATTTAACTTTAGCAATATCGGTAAACCCTTTTTTTCCTAAAGCCATTAATACTTTTAAGTGATCAAAACCACCTGCAGCAGATCCCCCAGCAAAAGCATGATTTGCAGGATCTGCAATAACAGCATCAAGTAAGTCATTTAAATTTTTATAAGGTGAGTCTGCAGCTACTACTATAACTCCAGGGTCAGCACCAATAGCGCCAAGAAAACGTACTTGATCATAGGTCATTCCAGAATAGGCATTCTGCGCTAACCTTGTGGCTGTTGCAGAAGAAGCAGCTACTATTAAGTTATCATCTGTATTTCTTTCATTTACTACATGACCGTAGGCTAAGCCTCCGCCTCCACCTGCCATATTAGTTACCTGAATAGGTGAATCATAAGCACCAATATCATACATAATTTTTGTAATAGTTCTGCAAGTAAAGTCCCAACCACCACCAGGATTTGCTGGTGCTATACATTCAGCTGAAAACAAACTTGTAGCTGCAAAGAATGAAACTGACAATCCAGCAGCAAAAGATTTAATTTTTTTGATCATATTTTCCTCCTAAATATGATTAGTTTAATTTATTGAGAAACAAGCAATCTCAGCTGTGAGGATAGGCATCCTGAAAAAAAAATACAAGTATTCAATTAATGAAAAATCTCTTAATATTACGATTTTAAATACCTTCTGAATTCTTCCCACGATAATTTTGGTACTCTTTTTAAATTATCAAAATCAACATAGACCAGACCAAATCTTTTACTATATCCAAATGCCCATTCGAAATTATCTAACAATGACCAAGCGAAATATCCTTTTAAAGGAATTCCATTTTCTAAAAGCTTAAAACACTCAACTAGGTGATCACTATAGAATTTTATTCTTTTAGAATCATTAATTTTTCCATCTACAATAACATCGTTATTGGCCATACCATTTTCTGTAATATAAATTGGAATTTTTTTTGAATATTCTTTATGTAACCTTTCAATGAGTATTCTAAGCCCTTTAGGAAAAATTTCCCAACCCATATCGGTAATGTCTAAATCACCATTAACGGATTTGTAACCCAAAAAAGATTCACTTGGATCAATTTTGATCAATGATCTTGTATAATAGTTTATTCCTACCCAATCTAATGGTTGCGAAATTTGTGCTAGATCTTTTTCATAATTGATTGGCATATATTGAGAAAAGAGATCAAGTGTTTGAGATGGGTAAACACCATTGAATATGGCTTCATCAAACCAGAGATTATGAATTTCGTCTGCTAAATTTGTGACTTTTAAAGTTTCAGGTATGTCGTTAAATGGTTGCACAAGCTGTTTATTTAATACAATTCCAGCATTATTATAATTATGACTCCTTATTACTTGCATAGCTTCAGCATGAGCAACCAATATCATGTGCATTGTTTTGACGCCTGATTCTATACTTTTTTCTCCAGGAGCATGTTCCCCTAGGTAATGACTAAGCCAAGATACACACCAGGGTTCGTTTATTGTTGCAATTGAGTCTAACCTGTCTGAAAAACTTCTCATTATGATGTCTGTAAAATCGGCAAACCACTTGGTTGTATCGCGATTTTTCCATCCACCTTTTGACATAAAAATTTCAGGCAAATCCCAATGATAAAGTGTTGAATATGTTTTCAAATTATTTTCTAGAAGCTCATCAATTAATTTATCATAAAACGAAATCCCCTCTTTATTAATAGTACCTTTCCCTTCAGGAAGAATTCTAGGCCATGAAAAAGAAAATCGATATGCAGAAAATCCAGCGTCTGCAATTAATTTAACATCCTCCTTGTAATTGATAACATGAGCACAAGCAATGTTACCTGATTCATTATTAAAAACTCTCCCATCTTGTTTTGAATAATTATCCCAATGACTTAGCCCTGATTTTCCAAAACTATTTCCTTCAATTTGATAACTTGAAGTTGCTACACCAAAGGTAAAATCATCAGGGAATTTATTTATTATTTTTAGGTCTACCATTATAATAAAGTCTATAGTTTCAAAAACATCTAAATATATTATATCTTTTCAAGCTATTTCTTAAAACTTAAAAATTGCCTTTTTTTCAGGCATATTTGTTTTTTTTTAATTTATTAGTAGATAAACGTTGTATCTCTGTAATGATTTATGTACTAATTCTATGCTTACGTTAAGTAAATTATATAAAATGGGGGAAATATGAACATTTTAAAAATTAAAAAACTCCTATTAGCTTCTGTACTATTGGTTTTTCCAACAAGTATATTTGCTGGGAGTGGACATTATCATTATGATGGTCCAGATATTTCTGGAGCCAAAATTAAAATTTTTGGACCTTGGTTAGCACCTGAAGATGAAAGCTTCAGAGATGTTTTATCTATTTTTGAAAAAGAAACAGGTGCATCAGTTGAATATGGTGGATCAGACGAATTTGAGCAGATCATTAATATTGACTGTAAAGCAGGTAATCCAGCTGATATAGCAGTCTTTCCACAACCTGGTTTAGCTGCAAATATTGCCGCAACTGGATGTTTAGCACCACAAGGTAATGATTTAAAGCAAATGGTTTTGGATGATTATGCGGCTGGTCAATCATGGGTTGATTTGACAACTTATGCAGACGCTAATGGAAATGACCAATTTTACGGTATTTTCTTCAGAGTTAATGTGAAAAGCCTAGTTTGGTATTCACCTGATAACTTTGAAGATAATGGATATGAAGTTCCTAAAACAATGGAGGAATTATTATCACTTACAGAAAAAATGGCTTCTGACGGTAACACACCTTGGTGTATTGGTCTCGAGTCTGGTGGAGCAACAGGATGGCCAGCAACTGATTGGATGGAAGAAATAATGTTGAGGACTCATCCCCCATCAGTATATGACCAATGGGTGTCCAATGAAATGCCATTTAATGATCAAAAAGTTATAGATGCAATGAAATTTTTTGGTACATTTGCATTGAATGACGATTATGTAGCAGGTGGTTCAAAAGCAGTTGCAACAACTGGTTTTAGAGATTCTCCAAAAGGTTTGTTTACATCACCACCACAGTGTATGATGCATAGACAAGCTAGTTTTATTCCTGCCTTCTTTCCAGAAGGAGTTGAAGCAGGTGTAGATTATGATTTTTTCTATTTTCCAGCTTATTCTTCAAAGGATCTCGGACGTCCAGTTCTAGGAGCAGGTACTGTTGTTACAGCTACAAACAATGATCCGGCAACTACAGAACTAATGAAGTTTTTAATGCATCCAGAAGCTCATGAAAGATTTATGGGTAAGGGAGGTTTCTTAACGCCTCATAAGGGTGTAGATAAAAGCAAATATGCGAGTGATACATTTAGAGGATTACACGATATTTTAGTTGGTGCGACTACATTTAGATTTGATGGATCAGATTTAATGCCAGGCGCTGTCGGTGCGGGTTCCTTTTGGACTGGTATGGTTGATTATACCAATGGTAAATCAGCAAAAGATGTTGCAGATGCTATTCAATCTAGCTGGGATGCAATTAAATAAATAAATCTTGCTAAGAAGGCGAACAATAAACTTGTTCGCCTTTTTTTTTTATAATAAAAATCATCATGAGTTTTTTTTCATTAATATCAACTGTTATAGTTGGCGTTCTGTTCTTTATCATTTACTTTGGTTTATCAAATTTTATTTTAGATTTAGTTTGTAAATTTAAAAGCAATTCTGTAGCTCTTGAAAATTCGGTAAGAGCTATAATTTTCATAGCTCCTGCTTTTTTAGTTTTGTTTATGTTTATTTTATATCCTGTTTTTGAAACAGTGAGATTAAGTTTTTATGACAAATTTGGTCGTGAATTTGTTGGTTGGAACAATTATTTATGGGCATTAAATGATCCAAACTTTAGAAGAAGCATTTTAAATAACTTGGGTTGGCTTTTGATAGTTCCAACACTTAGTACTTTTTTTGGTTTAGTAATTGCCAATTTAACTGACAAGATATGGTGGGGAACTATTGCAAAGTCTATTATTTTTATGCCTATGGCCATATCATTCGTAGGAGCTGGAGTAATATGGAAATTTATTTACGATTATAGAGGAACAGGTGATCAGCAAATAGGTTTGTTAAATGCAATTGTTGTTTCTCTGGGGATGGAACCGCAAGCATGGCTCACAATTTCAATTTGGAACAATCTTTTTTTAATGGCCATTATGATTTGGATACAAACTGGTTTAGCCCTGGTGATTTTTAGTGCTGCTCTTCGAGGTATTCCAAATGAAACACTTGAAGCAGCACGTATAGATGGGGCAAGCGAATTTAGAATTTTTTGGTCTATAATTATACCATTTTTAGAAAGAACTATTTTAGTTATTTGGACTATAATCACAATTTTAGTCTTAAAAGTATTCGATATTATATATGCAATGACCAATGGGGAGTGGCAAACAGAAGTTCTGGCTAACCTCATGTATGATTGGATGTTTAGAGGAGGAGGGGATTCTGGAAGGGGTAGTGTATTAGCTTTTTGTATAATGATAGGAGTTATTCCTATACTTGTTTGGAATTTATATAGGCATAGGCAAGAGCAAAAAAATGAAATTTAAATTGAATTTATCGTCTATTTTTTCGCAATTATTGTTATTATTTTTTGTTATTTTATGGATTACCCCAACCTTCGGACTTTTGATCAGTTCATTCAGAGATAAAGATCAACTGGCTATTAGCGGTTGGTGGACTTCATTAATTAATACTGAAGTAAGTGAAATTCACAGAACTAAGGGTAAAAATGAACAGTCAAAAGAAAATGAAGTTTATTTCATAAGGGGTAATTTATTTAAAGAGGACAAAGGGAAGAAAATACTAAGTTTTGGTGTAACTTCAAAAAATATAAATGCTTACATGGTTGGTGAAAAAGCTGTATTAAAAGATAAATCTGAAATAGTTGTATTTGAAAATGGAGATTACGAATGGAGATCAGAAAATGAATTTAAAAAGAAAAAAGGCAGAAGAATATTTATCACTGCAAAAAGCCCACCTAGTTTTACTTTAGACAATTATAAAGAAGTATTATTTGAAGCAGGTTTAGGTCAAGCATTTTTGAATACAATTGCTGTTGCATTACCTGCTACTTTGATTCCTTTAATAATTTGCTCTTTTTTTGCATATTCTCTTACATGGATGAATTTTTTTGGGAGAGACATACTATTAGCCACTATCATAGCATCTCTTGTGGTGCCACTTCAGATGTCTTTAATCCCAATTTTAACTATTTATAATGACTTGGGAGCACTTTTCAATATAGAGGCAAAATCATTTCCTGGTATCTGGATGGCACATACTGGTTTTGGTCTAGCGTCTACAACTTTTCTATTATGGAATTTCATGAAATCTCTACCTAACGAAATGCTAGAGGCAGCTAAGGTAGATGGTGCCTCTCATTATGATACTTTTGTGAGGATAGTTATACCATTATCTATTCCTGCATTTGCATCTATTTTTATTTTACAATTTCTTTGGGTATGGAACGATCTATTAGTTGGGTTAGTATTTTTGGATAAGCACCCAAGTGAAATAATCTTAACTGCAAAACTAAAAGAGTTATTGGGTTCTTATGGTGAAAATTGGGAAATTTTAACAACTGGTGCATTTATATCCATGACAGTCCCTTTATTTATTTTCTTTTCTCTGCAGAGATTTTTCATTAGAGGACTAGTTGCAGGTTCTGTTAAAGGATAAAAACTTAAAATTTTTTTTATTTATTTGAATAAGATACTTGCTAGATTAAAATTTATTTTGTTAGATGATATCAGTAATTCATTAACGATTTTATAAAGGTTAAAGCTATGCAAAGAATTGTATTAATTGGAGCTGGTAGCACAATATTTGGTTTGGGAGTTGTTGGAGATATTTTTAAATCTAAATCATTAGACGGATCGACAATTGTACTTCATGATATAAATCCAAAAGCATTAGATAATACATATAAGATTGCAAAAAAATATAAAGAAAAATTAGGAAAAAATATTTCAATTCAAGCGACTACTTCAAGAAAGGAAGCGCTCAAAGGAGCTTCCTTTTGTTTAATCTCTATAGAAGTTGGAAATAGGTTTGACTTATGGGATCAAGATTGGAAAATGCCACTTCAATATGGAGTAAAGCAAGTTTATGGTGAAAACGGAGGACCAGGTGGACTATTCCATTCTCTTAGAATTATCCCTCCCATTTTAGAAATTTGTAGAGATATACAAGAAATATGTCCTGATGCTTACGTCTTTAATTATTCAAATCCTATGCAACGTATCTGTCATGCTGTTACTACAAAATTTCCAGATCTAAAGTTTATAGGATTGTGCCATGAAATTGAATCTATGCGTCGACAACTACCTTCATTAATGGAAACAGAATTATCAAATATAGAATTTAGAGCAGGTGGCTTGAATCATTTTAGCATATTATTAGATGCTAAATATAAAAATAATGGGGAAGACGGTTATCCGTCAATTAGAAGAAATTTCAGGGATTATTTTAAAGATCTTGTTAATGATCATGAAGGGTTTGTGTCTGATCCTGGTGCAGAAAGAGGTGTTTTTTTTAAAATATATGAAGATTTTAATTATTTGCCTATTACTACGGATAGTCATTTAGGTGAATATGTACAATGGGCATATAGTGTAGCTGATCATGGAGGAATTTTACATTTTTATGACAGTTACAAAGAAAAATGCTTAACATTTTTTGAAAGTGATAAGCTATATTCTTCTTTTTTTGATATGGACAGTCATACTTTTCATGAAAGATTTGTACCTATTGCTGAAGCTATTATTGAGGATAAAGAAATAGAGGAGGCGTCTGTAAATATACCTAACAGTGATTTTATTGACTGTTTGCCTTCAGATATTGTCGTTGAAGTACCAGCCATTATAAATAAAAAAGGTATAAGAGGTATTAAACTTTCAAATTATCCTAAAACATTTGGAAGCTTATTAAATTTACAAACTGGTGTTATTCAACTGACTACACAAGCAGTTTTAGAGAAATCAAAACATAAAGCCTATTTAGCTTTATTAGCGGATCCAGTTGTTACAAGTGTTAATAATGCTGAGAAATTACTAAATAATATGATTTCAGCTCAACATAAGTATCTATCTTATTTGAATTAATAAATTGGTAATTTTATAAAATGGCTGAAATACAAATAAACTCGTTAAATAAATCTTTTGGAAAATCTAGAGTTATTAAAGATGTATCACTTTGTATTAAGAGTCGTTCTTTTACTGTTATAGTAGGCCCAAGTGGCTGTGGGAAATCAACCTTATTAAGAATGATAGCTGGTTTAGAAAAAATCGATTCAGGAGAGATAAAAATAGCTGGTAAGTCTGTTAACGATTTACCTCCTAAAGATCGAGACATTGCAATGGTTTTTCAATCATATGCTTTGTACCCGCATATGACTGTTTTTAATAATATGGCTTTTGGTTTGAAATTAGAAAAAAAATCTAAAATTGAAATAAAAGAAAGAGTAAAAGAAGCTGCGAGAATTTTACAGATAGAAAGTTTATTACATAGGAAGCCTAAGCAACTATCAGGGGGCCAGAAACAGCGTGTAGCAATTGGAAGGGCAATCACTAGAAACCCAAAAGTATTTCTTTTTGATGAACCTTTGTCTAATTTAGATGCTGCTTTGAGAGTTGCAACTAGAATAGAATTAGCCAATTTGCATGATTCAATGCCTGATGCAACGATGGTGTATGTAACTCATGACCAAGTTGAGGCTATGACTTTAGCTAATCAAATAATTGTACTTTCTGAAGGTCAAATTGAACAAATTGGTTCTCCTTTAGAATTATATGAAAAACCACAGAATTTATTTGTCGCAAAATTTATTGGCTCTCCAGCTATGAATATAATTCCAATTGAAATCATTACAAAAGGTATAAATTCATTAGGTAAAATTGGTGAAAAGCTTAAAATAAACTTGGAAACCAATTTTAATTCTTCCGATATAGGCAGAGAGCTATATTTAGGTTTTCGTCCTGAAAATTTAATACTTTCAAAAAAAGATGAAAATTCATTTTCTGCAAGAGTATCTTTTGTTGAGTCATTGGGAGAATATGCATTAGTTTATGCCTCTGTCAAAGGATCATCTTCAGATCACGATATTATTGCAAAAGTCTTAGGCACTCCAAAGATAAGTAAAGGAGATCAAGTTTCTTTTCAAATTCAAAAAAGCAAATTGCATTTATTTGATGAGGAAGGCAAGCGTTATGTAAATGGAAAAAAACAAATTTAAGGTAAGTAGCTGGAACGAATGGGATCCACTAAAACACGTTATAGTTGGTAAAGCAGATAATTGTCATATTCCTCCTCCAGAACCAGCTCTAGATGCAAAAGTTCCTGAAAATAGTGATATGAAAGGTAAATGGGGTAAGAGACCTCAAGAGACCATTGATAAAGGAAATGAATTATTAGATAACTTCTCAAAGATGCTAGAGGATCGTGGAATAAAAGTTGATAGACCGACTCCAGTTGACTTTTCATTACCAGTGAGCACTCCTGACTTTACCACAGGTAGTCAATTTGGCTGTATGCCACCTAGAGATGTTCTTTTGACTGTAGGCTCCGAAATTTTGGAAGCTACAATGTCTTACAGATGCAGATGGTTTGAATATTTATGTTATAGACCATTACTAAAAAAATATTGGGAAGATGATCCTAATTTTAGGCATGAGTCTGCTCCGAAGCCTAGGTTAACTGATGAAGATTATCACCCTGATTATCTATCAGAAAAAATTGGTGAGCAAAAAAGATTAGAATGGGCAGCAGAAAAATTTTTTGTAACTACAGAAGAAGAGCCATTATTTGATGCTGCTGATGTTTTACGTTTTGGAAAGGATTTAGTCGTACAACATGGATTTACTACAAATAAAAAGGGCATTGAATGGTTAAGAAGACATTATTCTGATCATAGGGTACATGCAGTTAATTTTCCAGGTGATCCTTATCCTATTCATATAGACGCTACTTTTACTCCCATAAAACCAGGTCTAATTCTAAATAATCCAAAAAGGCGTTTGCCAGATGATCAAAGAAAATTATTTGAAAAAAATGATTGGGAAATTATAGATGCGGCACCTCCAGCTCATAATTCGCCACCAGCTCTTTGCTATTCATCTGTTTGGCTAAGTATGAATGTTTTAATTTTAAATCCTAAAACAGTTTGTGTTGAAAAGTCTGAAGTTTATCAAGCTGAGCAGTTAGATAGTTTGGGCATGGAAGTAGTTGAAGTAGATTTAAGAGATGCATATGCTTTTGGAGGAGGGCTTCATTGTTGCACCGCTGATGTATATAGAGAGGGAAAATGTGAGGACTATTTCCCCAATCAAAATTAAAAAATTACTAATCTGGTTTAAAATCTAATCCCCATAAAATTCTTTTACAGTTTTTACAAATCTATTTAAAACTTCGTCAGTGATGTTTAAATGCATCACTAATCTAGTCTCAGGGGAAGGCTTAGAAATAATAATCCCTTTATTTTTTAAAAAAGAAAATAAATCAGATCCTTTTTTTTCAATTGGTTCAAAAAAAACCATATTGGTAAAACTATCTAAATCTTTACCATTTTTTTTACAGTGATATGGGTTCAGAGCTTTAGCCAAAAAAGAGGCTCTTTCATGATCTTCCTTTAATCTTTTGATATTATTTTTGACTGCATATAAGCAAGCTGCTCCTAATACGCCAACTTGCCTTAAAGCACCTCCCAAAATCTTCCTTTGACGTCGAACCTTATGTTCCATATTTTCTGGAAAACACAATATAGATCCTGCGGGTGCTCCTAAACCTTTTGAAAAACAAATTGATACACTATCAGCAAATTGTGCAATATCTTTTGGTTCACATTTCAAGTCTTCAATAGCATTAAATAATCTGGCTCCATCTAAGTGTATACTCAAATCCATTTCTTTTGCTTCAGCGTGATTTCTTTTTAAATTTTCGAAAGGTATTGCTCGACCTTGAGATGTATTTTCTAAACACAGTAACTTTGAAATCGGATAATGAGGATCATCGGGTTTTACAGCATTCTTGATAGTACCATCTTTAATAGAAAGATCTTCTTCCACTTCTATGGTGCTAATAGCTATCCCACCAAGTACAGATGCACCCGCAGCCTCATCTAGTGCAGTATGATAGACATTTCCAACAATCATTTCTTCCCCTCTACCACAATGAGATAAAATTGCTGATAAATTACTCTGGGTTCCACTTGTCATAAAAACAGCCCGATCTTTACCCAAGAGTTCTGAGAATTCTTTTTCTAATTTATTAATGGTTGGGTCTTCTCCATAGACATCATCTCCAACTTCTGCTTCATACATGGCTTGGAGCATTTCTTTTGAAGGTTTAGTTACAGTATCACTTCTTAAATCAATCATTCGAAATTAAAAAATTTGACAGTTCAATATCTAATAAAGATTATAATTAGATTAGATGGTTTGCAACTAAAGAAAAGGAAGTTTTAATGTCAGATGAAAAACCAGCTTACATATTGGTAGATGTAAAAATTAAGAGTGATGAAAATTATGATAAATATAAAAAATTAGCTAAACCTATTGTTGAAAAATTTGGGGGAGAATATTTAACCAGAGGCGGACATATGGAAGTTATTTTAGATGAATTATGGTCTCCAACTAGACTGGTATTAGTTAAGTTTCCTAATTTAGAAAAAGCAAAGGAATGGCTTAATAGTCCTGAATATGCAGAAGTGAAAAAAATAAGGCTTGAAAATTCTGTAGGCACTTTCGTTTTATTAGAAGGTTTTTAATATTTATTTTGATTTTCTTTATTAGCTAAAAATCCAATTATAGGACACTCAGGTCTTTGATCTCCATTACAACTTTTTGCTACTCTTGAAAGTTCATTTTTTAAGGAATTTAATTCGGACAATTTTTGGTCAATTTCATTTATTTTTTTTAAGGTTATTTTTTTTACTTCACTACTTGATCTGGTCCTATTTTCGTAAAGGCTCAAAAGTTCTCTACATTCTTCAATTGAAAAATTAAATTTTCTGGCTTTTCCTACAAATAATAGCTTTTCAATATCTTGGGGTGTAAAAATTCTGTAATTAGAATTCTCATTAGTTTTAGGATTAATT